>Ga0157363_1007387_pt1 | contig 10414 bp, 7 predicted proteins | sample AttsexASBM1_FD_111477 | JGI IMG/M metagenome (GOLD analysis project Ga0157363, IMG submission 111477) | Fungus gardens microbial communities from leaf cutter ant in Ribeirão Preto, State of São Paulo, Brazil - Atta sexdens ASBM1 | ecosystem: Host-associated > Fungi > Mycelium > Unclassified ...
CCTAAAGTCCTTAGAGTAAGACAATAGAACAACTCTTGTATTGAGTAACACAAAAGAACTCAATAGAGAACTCTTCTACAAACTAGTCTACCTTATATAGTTCTACAGATGGTCTGTGCTAACTACTGTGCACCCTACCCTAAACAACCATGTGTAGTCTCTGAGGCCAACATGTAGTGTTCATGTTGTATGACATCATCTGTTCTCGAATCTTTTACTAAATTCTCCCAAGTCTTGTGATCTATCTTGTGACTACGCCATCAGATTGTGACTGATGTGACAGCATGACCAATCAACTCTAACCCCAGTTGTCCTAAAAATAGAAAATAGAAAAATAAATAAAAAATAAAAATAAAAATAAAAATAAAAATAAAATAAGTCAAGTCCACTTTCTTTGATCTTGACAAAAGAGTTGTACTATATACTCAGAATTGAGATCATTTTATCAACAGCATAACATTCCCAGTCAGATAAATAGATAGAGAATGTTAATCAAAAAACTTAACCAATACCTCCAGTTGTTTGTGAATGAGCAGCAAAGGATTAGTACAGCCTCTTGCCTATAGCAAAGTTCTGGTATAATAATTATGTTTATACCTCTACTAAGCAGTGTTTGTTTTCCTTAAATATATATCATTTCATCTAAATAGACTTTCAAAAGTGACAATAGTTCTGAATTTGTAAACAAAACAATAGAACAATTTTGTTAATTAAATGGTATTATTTATAAAACAACTATTCTTTATCTTTCAAAGCAAAATAGAATTATAGAGTAGGCTATCACTATCTTCTTTGAAATAGTGCATTATATGTTATGGAGTGTAGAGATGGAATTGTGATACTAGAGAAAGACATTTATATATACCATTGATATTAGGAGTATTACACTTACTTCTAGTTTTGAGAGAGCTTGCAAATTTTCAGTTTATTAGGTTGGACATATATTATTAAGCAGGTTCAAAAAGGAAAATTGAAATCTAAAGCAATAAAAGTTTGTTTATTTAGATAGTAGACTGATAAAGCTAAAGGTTATTGACTAGAAGATTTTGGAAATGATAAGCTAATTGTCTCATGAAATGTTTAGTTTTTCAAAGATAACATACCAAGTGATCTAACAGTCATTGATATTGATATATTGATAATAGTTATGAATGATTTTGTTAATAATACTCATTTATACAGATGCTGTTGATTAAAACTATACTCTAAAAACTTTTTGTTCTATTACTCCTATCAATAATGTTGTCAGCAAGATTCTCTCTGATCTACTACATATCTTAAAGAAGTCTTCTAAGTAGGATTATTTGTCTAGAAGAAATATATCAATATATGTACATAAGCTAGCAGAGTGCTATAGGCTCTTATTCATTAATGATGCTATTACTTTAGATAGTTCTGTAAATCTAATCTTTATTGCAATCATAAATAAACCTAGGATTTACTATAAAGTACTATGTTATCTCTACTTGAGTGAATGAGAGCATGCTATTGAGTTTGAATATCTTAAAGTGGATATCTTTGAGTAGGTGAATGAGTTTCTGGCTAGTAAGAAAGCTGTTGAAAGTTATATTGTCTTCAAGAAAAAGCTTGATGAACATAGTAACTATGTTAAATTCAAGACTTGTATAGTAGTCAAAAGCTTCTCATAGATTTTTAATAAAAATTTCTCTGAAAATTTTTCTTCTATAGTCAAATTTACAATATGGTTTTTCTTATCCTAGCTGATATTTAGATTTTGGTATTTATTGAGTTGATGTTATTGTTGTCTACTTGCAAGATAATTTTAATGAAGAAATTTATATAACAATCTTAGATAGAGTTAGTTAATTTAGTTCACAAGGATAATATTGGTGGCTGTACAAAGCATTATATAGTCTCAAACAGGTAGGAAGACAGTAGAAGAAAAAGCTCCATGAAGTTTTGACAAAGCTTGGTCTTACTTGTATATTTGCTGATGATTGCCTATATATCAAGAAGAAAAAAAGCAAAATTGTTCTTATTATACTGGTGTATGTTGATAACATAGTAGTAACTGCTTTAGAAAGTATGCATATTGTATATTTCAAGATAGTACTTGATAACAATTTTAATATTACTAGTCTTGGAGAGCTAAAATTTATATTAGGAATTTTTGTTATTTATGACTATACTAACCAACTTATCTTCCTCAGTCAATCCACATACATTCATCAAGTCCTCACTTGCTTTGGTATACAAGATACTACACCTTTTTCTACTCCATTAGCTATTAAGCATAATTTATCTATTTCTCAGTTACCTATGTTAGAAACTAAAAAGTATGCTTATAAGAAGTATATAGATAATATTTATTATCTCTTCCTAGTTGAATTTTTTTTATAACACAAACTTGGTCCAACATTTAGTTTGTGGTTAATCTCATTGTTCAATTTAGAGGCAATCCAGATGTTGCTGTTACAAACTTTATTCAGCTTATATCTCCACAACTAGCTAAGATATCAGGCTATCAGTGTTAGAAAGTCTGATAATATATGATATATCCTATAATGATAAGTATTTATAGAAATATAAGCATATCAATATAGTGATATAATTAGTTATCTTCTAAAATTAGCCTGACATCTGCTATGATAGATAACAGCCCCTATTAGATACAAGTTTTGATCATGTGATGAAAACAGCTTGCACATAGACTATACTCTTTTGTGTATATATTTCTATGTTTAAGGATGAGACTTCAGACTTAATAATATCATTTATTATCAATCTTTTTTTTTTTTTTTAGGTCAACAATTTATTACACAGGGTGTGATAGCAGTCCATGCCTACAGGAGGAATTATGTATGGAGTATCAATACTCTAACCTTTTTATACAGTTATCCAACATAAAGGACTACTAAGGAATTGAATTCATAACTTCAAGTAGGTTTGAGGTAGGCATAATATACATGGACAGGGGGTTCTTCCACTATGTTATCTCTTTCCCCATTTATTATCAATCATTATCCCTTATTATTATTATTAAACTTCTGAATCACTCCTAAACCTCTAAGAATGTACCCAAAATTCAGATATTACAAACAAGTGAGTGGTTCATTTTGTGATAGTTGTTTACTTGGAAGCTGCAAAGTATGTCCTTTATTATCTTAGAAATACTATGGATTTTGGCTTAGTTTTAAGGAAACAGACAAAGAAAAGTTTTGACTTAGTCAGATGGACTAATTCTAATTAAGCTCAGGATCCTGATGATTATTATTTAGTTGGTGGGTTTATTTTTGACATTGTTATAGCTTCAGCCAGTGTTATCAAGGAAGCTGTCTAGCTTTGCACATTATTCATAAAACACTCAACTCTACTCAAAATTTAATAAAAACTTCATAGAGCAAAACCTTAGTGAAAATATCTGCTATTATTTTCTTAGTAGAAATATAATGGAATGTTATCTCTTCTTACTCAATGTACTTTCAAATAAAATAATACCAAATGTTGATATGCTTAGCATAAGAATAGTCAACAAAATTATGAGTAAGAGTAATATAACCTTAATTAATAATATTGATAATTATTGCAGTAATCTGAGGAAAATCAAGTTTTTTCTACTCTGTGATATCTTGCTGAGAGAGTATATCACTTTTTATTTGTTTCTCATTTTATATCTCTTTATTCCATACTTTTGTTATTTATCTTTTCATAATCTCTATAGTTACATTTGACTTTCTTCATTATTATGTAAACAGCCAGTACTTAGTTCATAGCTAGACTGTACTAGGGCCAGTTCTTTTTACTCTAGTTTTAGGTATGTTTTCAATATTTCTCATTATTCTATTTACTCAGTTTTTCCCTCTCCAGTTCTAGTTTTAATAACTCTTAAATATATTTATTTATTTTCTCAAATCATTGTATTTCTATCTCATTAAACTGTCACATTAATGCTTCAAACCTTATATGATAGAAAAGCAAGTAGAGTCTATAGCTTATTGACTGAAGTATTATAGCTTAAACCTTAGTATTAAATGAGGTTAATATATAGTGAATATGCTGTATGTCAGGCGCAGTTCATACTGGGGGTGAAAGTCTGTGAGATGGGCTCAGAAATGTGCAGACTTGTGGAATAACCTTGGCTTCAGCTTATATACTGTGCTGTTTGTCTGCTGCATGGTCACAACTTCAGACAAGAGGAAAAAGTCTGAGATAGAAGTGAGTGCTGATTTGGTGTGTCACTGTTTGAACACTAAAGATCGAGTTCAATAAGAGTTATCTTCATCAATTATCAGACTAGCAAATTACAGTATAACTACTAGTCTTATATACAAGTTCATGCTATAGAAGATGCTTGGGGTTTCAGTAGTATAACTCCTATTACTCTGAGTGGAGGTTCCAGTGTTGAGACACTAACAGGAGTATGACTCTGCTATAGAAGACTGAGTTAAATAAGAGTATCTTTGTCATGGAAAACAGAATACCTAGAGGATTGCATCACCACTGTGAAGCATGTTATGAGTAAGGTGTCTGTCGTGGAAGGCAGGCTTGTATAGTTGGGAAAGCAATATTACTGCAGAATGTACTTTCCAGATGAGTAGACTTGACATATGATACTGTATGATATTATTATTTTAAAATCTTTTATGTTTTTTCTCTCTATATCATGTGATCATGTGATTATGACATGTGTGACATCATACTAAAATCTAACTCTAAATCTCAAAATATGAAAACAAATAAAAATAAATGAAAATAAAAGGAGAACAGAAAATAAAATAGAGTATACTGTTTTTAACTCTGATATTATTCCTTTCAAGGTTTCTCCTTTAGAGAAACTAACTTCTATTTTCACTAGTTCTTCTCTAACTTTCTTAAATACTTCTCTTTAAACTTTTCACCATTATAATATTTTTACTGTATACTTTTCAAGTAACTCTCCTCTTCTAAAATCTCTTTTCTTTGTCATATATAACTTCTCTTGTTTCTTTACTTCTACACTCATTCTTCCTTTAAACTCAGCTACTACTTCTTTTGCATTTTCTAAATCTTTCTCCTTCTTCTATATATCTTATTTTATTTTTTATTAACTTCTTTGCTAGTTGCTCTTTGAACAATAAGTCTTTTGTGCTTAACATTATCTTATCTTTTTTCTTCTACTTCTTAGCTTCCTTTCTTCCTTTGTTTACTTGTCTCTTCATTTATTCCAGAGCTTTCTTTAGAACTACCTTAGTTTTCTTTTAAACTTTCTTCATTCTTTTTGCAAACTCCATTGCCTTTCTATTTTTCTTTTTCTTCTAATGTCTGTTCCCATTCTCAGCTCTCTACTATATTTTACTATAAACAGAGATATCTTAGTTGTTAAATGTGTTTTGTTGTTCACCACAAATTCTGCTATCATTAATCATTCTAGCCAATTCTTCTGTCTATAACTTACAAAGAACTTTAAATACTGTTCCAATTTTTGGTTCATATGTTTGGTCTAACTGTCCATCTGTGAGTGAAATGATGTTGACAACTTTGTTTTAATTTCTAGCATTCTATTTAACTTCTTGGTTAACTCTGCTGCAAATTGTGGTTCTTAATTTGAAATCACACTTTCTGGCAACCTATACAACTTCTATATATTATTTCTAAGTAGTCTTGCTAATCCTTCTACTGACATTTCTTTTGTTGTTGCTACAAAATGTACCATATTGAATAACTTATCACAAACTACCAAAATTGCATTCTTTCCTATTACTAATAGTAACTTCATGATAAAGTCAACTATCAAATACATTCATAGTTTCTCTAGTACCTTATTTACTATCAGTTTCCCCACTAGTACTTTTGTATGGTTTTTCATCCTCTAGTACAAGTCACATCTGTTTACATATCTTTTCATATCCTTTGTCACTTCTAGCCACCAATTTTGTTATCATCTATCATCCTCTATATCCTGTTACTGATACATGATGATATAACTAGATTATTTCAACTCTTAGCTCCTTATTCTTTAGCACATATACTTTTTCTTTTTTCAACACTAATTCTTCTTCTATCTGGTGTTGTGGCAACCACTAGTCCAGTGACTAATAGAAGCACTAACGAGTAAAGCTCACAGTAGGCTATCAAGTGGGAAGTTCACAAAGAACTTGACAAGAAGTCTCTGCTAAATTAGAGTTCTATATATATGTTTTACATGTGGTCCGTGCTATCAATAATTAAACCTGCCCTTATGTCCATGCTTTGTCCTCATGTCTATTACTTATCTGCCTCATATCTTCCTCAAGGCCACTATATTGCATCCATATGCTCTGACATTATCTTCCAGATCCTTTTACCATGTTCCAGTCCTATGACATCACATCATGTGACATGTCATGTGACTGCAATGTCACATGCCACTTTGTCATCCAAAATAAAATCAAAAAAAAGAGAAAAAAAAGTAAGATAAATATAAACTCAGAAAAATTAAATTAAAGAAAAGAAAAATTGTCAGTGTCCAAAGTGTTCTATAACATCTGGCACTTTTTATCTCTCAATACCTTAACTCTTACTTTTTTTATCTCTTCTACTACTCTAACTACTTTCTCATCTTGATCTATAGCTTTTTTAGTATCTACTTTTGATTCATTTACTACTATTTTTGTCAAACCTCTAATCTATTCTTTTTTAATTAATTTTTGATTTTTATTATTATTTTCTATTCCTACCTTCTAATTCAGTCTTTTACTTAATTTATCTGCCTTTCTTATTTTTGTTCCTGGTATGTGTTTTAAGGTCAAATCAAACCTTGATAAGTACAGTGTCCATTGAGTTTGTCTGTAGTTCAACTTTTGTGTTTTCATGAAATACTCCAAGTTCTTATGATCTGTCCAAACCTTGAACTTAAACTTGGCACTCTCTAACAAATATTTCTAGTTCTCTAGTTCTCTGATTACTACTAACATCTTCTTATTATAGACATTGTAGTTTCTTTTTGTCTCATTTAAAGACTTAGACAAGTATGCTACTAGTCCTCATCTTTTTTACATTCTATTAACAAAACTCCTTCTGTTGCATAATCCAACATATCTACTTCAATTCTTACTTTTTTAATTTAGGTCCAGTGCAATTAGTACTAGTTCTTTTGTAAACATTTTCTTCAACTCTTTAAATGTCTTTTTCTGTTTATTTATCCATTTCTACTTTTGCTTCTTTTTTACTAAATGATATAATAGCCTAGTTATGAATATAAAGTTTTTAACAAACTGTCTATAGTAATTGGCAAGTTCCAAAAAACTTCTGAACATTCTTGATTCCTTTGGGAGTTAGTTAGTTCAATACCACCTTTATCTTTTTCTCTTTCATTTTTATCTCTTCTAGCCTAATTACTACTCCTAAAAATCCTACTTTTCTAATCTTCTACTTGTACTTCTCTAGTTTCACATACAAATCATTCTCTACCAACCTTTTCACTACTTCTTCAACTACTTTGTTATGTCCTTCTTCTTTCTCTATTCTTACTATTACATTGTCTATGAAGTTCACCACCTCTAGTATTGATCAAATCCTGTAGAATCTTGTTCATCATTATCTGAAATGTCATAGATGAGTTTGTCAGGCCAAAGAACATCACTATTGGTTCAAACAATCCTCTCAGAGTTATAAATACTACCTTCTATTCATTGCTCTCCTTTATCTATATATTATTATAATCTCAATGTAAATATAACTTAGTAAATACTTTCTTAGTACTAATATTTTCTACAATATCCAAAATTAAAGACAAAGAATAATTATTTTTAATAGTTTATTCATTCAAGTATATATAGTCTTGTACTATTCACTTTTTACTATTCTTTTTTTCTACAAAAAATATTGGTGCTATTTGAGGCAAATTCAAGAGTCTGATATACTCTTTTCTTAATTATTTATCTATAAACTTGTATATCTTTCTTCTCTCCTCTCTGAACAAGAAATAGATTTTTTCTTTCTATTGTACAAACTTTTCTTTCATCTAAATCACATGATCTCATATCTTCTTTGTCAGCATTCTCTCACTTGCTTTTTTTTCCAAAAATATAGATCCACTACTTATAAAACCTTTGAAGTACCAATTTTTTAGCCTCTTCTTTAGACTTTGCTACTTTTTTCTCTTCATCTCAAATTTTCTATTTTTCTACTATCTTCTTTACTTTCATTATCCTTTTCTTTTTTGGTTTTTTCTTTCTTTTTCTATTCTTTCTCTTCTCACTTTTTTTTGTTTTCTGTTCTTTCTTCTGTTTCTGCCATACTAGTTTTCTCTACTTTGGCTTCTACTATTTTTCACATTCCTTTGGATACCTTGTCATTTTCACTTCTTCTATTCTCTAATTAATTTCAGGATTATGGCATACAAGCCACAATATTCCCAAAATTACACTTCTGTCCATCTATCACATTGATTTTTATTCTCTCTATGTTTTATATATAAGTCTTTTGATTTTTTTCAACTTAAACCCTTATTTTCTTGTAAACTCCAAATTCATAACTAAACCTGTTGTCTCACTATCCAATGATGTCATCACTGTTACTCTTTTTTATATATTAATTTTTTCAAGTTCAATCTTTACTGTTACTTCTCTTAAGAAGTCATCATTTAAATTACTTTTGGACAAATTTTTATTGTCCATTATTCTACTAAGTAAAGCAAACTTATTATAATAACAGCTTAGTTCTCCTTTTTTAAATTATAGTCATTGTTATAATAACAATTCTATTTTCTTTGTTTAATTGTTCTTTAATTTCTGTAATACCTTGTGATATATCCAAAATCTCTGTAATTATGACAATTTCTTTCTCAATTTATATCTATAACATATAGGTCTTGCTTAGACACAGACCTTATCTGTTACTATTGCTGTAAATTTACCATAGCTGCTACATTTGTCCTCTTTACTTCTTTTATTGGAACAGGTCCTGATTGTTAAGTATAGTTTGGAATTTTAACAAGTATGAGAACTTATATCAAATTCTATAGGGTTTCAGACTTTCTATAATGATTTTGACTTCAACTTATGTGTTGCATCTCTTATGAGTCATATAGTTGCAATTTTAAAAAAAGGTCTTAGAAAATGGAAATAAGGTTTAAGAGAATAAAAGTAAGTATATTACCATTGACACCAGAGTTTGATATCAACTTTAGTCAATTATCAGACTAATTATTATAGAGTAACTATTAACCTTAAATATAAAGTAAATTAAAGAATTAATACAGTAGAGCTCTAAGTAATGTCAGCAGGTGTTTCAGTAGTAAAATACTGATAGAAGTTTAGATTGAATAGAAGAAAATTCTATTGTGGAAGACTAAAGTTTGAGAAGAAATAATTCTATTATAAAAGATAATGTAAACAAGTTAAAATACTCATAGAGTTTGATACAAATTATTATTAAAAGTAAAATACTAATAGGATTTTAATATAAATAAGACCAAATGTCACTAATAGAGTTTTAATGCAAATGAATATCCACAGATTTTTAATACTAGTAAGTTTACTATAAGAATTAAAATACCAGTAGTGTTTGAGCTTGAATATTTGAACATTTTCTCAGATCCTATTCTTATTGATAAACAAAAAGAGTAGAAATTTGAGAAGACTTTAAATAGCTGTTAGTATTACAAAAAATATTAATGTCTTGTAAAAAGACTTGCTTTTCTGAGACTTTTCTCTTTTACATTTTTTGGCTGATCTATGTTCTATGATCTTTTCTAATATCTATACTTATCTGCTGATCCACTTTTTCATACTCTGGACCCCTTTGAGCTATATATAAATACTCCTAACCATTTAAATATATTATCTAACCTTTCTTTTCTATATTCTCTTATTCTTCTATAGTCTGCTATTATCATCCACTCATATACTTTCATATACTTCAGAAGCACTTACTAAAGTACTCTGGCTTTCTTCCAATTTGGTTTTTCTATTCTGATATCAGAATTGAAGATAATGGACTTTATTTATTTTTATTTTATTTCTCATTTTTATTTTTATTTTTAGACTTAGACTTAGAAGTTAGCATAACATCACAAACTGTTACACATTAGTCAAATATCATAATCATGTAATCACATGTATAGAAAGTCATAGAAGATTCTAGAATAATAATATCATACTATATATCAATAGTATATAGTATATATGTTCTTTAGGATAGGTATTACAACTTAAAGACTTTAGAGCAAGTCAAAGAGAGAAACCTTGTATTAGAGTTAACACAAGAGAACTCAATAAAGAACTCTGTACAGGATTGTCTACCTTACATATCCAGACTGATGGTCCATACTACTACTGTGATTAGCTTACTCTAAATAACTATGTGTCTATCTTAAGATCAACATATATTACACACATTATATGATATTATTCCTTTTAGAACCTTCTACTACCTTTCATTGTGTCATGTGACTGATGTGTGACACTGGGTCTTGTCATATGGCCATTTGTAA
>Ga0157363_1007389_pt1 | contig 10413 bp, 4 predicted proteins | sample AttsexASBM1_FD_111477 | JGI IMG/M metagenome (GOLD analysis project Ga0157363, IMG submission 111477) | Fungus gardens microbial communities from leaf cutter ant in Ribeirão Preto, State of São Paulo, Brazil - Atta sexdens ASBM1 | ecosystem: Host-associated > Fungi > Mycelium > Unclassified ...
GGGAGAAAGTAGTGGCCAGCGATGGACAATACTTTGAATCATAAATGTATAACCAGTTTTTTACAATAAAGCCTCGAATTTCGGAAAAAAACGGCGGAAGCAAAGTTGTATACCTAATATGTTTTTATAAACGAGAAATGTTCAGAGATAATTACGAACTGTTAGTTCCCATACGCTCTTGAAAATTAAGCAATGTTAGGCGTGGTTGCAGGATGGATGGGTGACCATTCGCAGAAAGCAACGCTAGCTGAAAATTATATAGCTTGGAAAGAATAACCATGGCTGATGATAAAAGTGTTAAATGACATTAGAAATGGGATTACATGGGGAAACAATATGATTTTTTTTTTTAGTTTTCACAATAATGTATTGTATAGTTAAACAACATTACTGTCTGTGTATTTTGCCTATAATAGTTTATAGCCTTTGTCCTATAATGTGTAGTCTACAATGGGCAGTAGTAGTAGTGAATTAAGAAATAGGCATAAAAATCGATCAATCATACTTTATCCGCCTCATCGACCATGATTGGTTGATTTCTATGCCTACTCCTTAATCCACTACTACTGTTACTGTCCATTGTAGATTACGCATACAGGACTGTCTACAATGACAATAAACAGTAGTAGTAAGACTGTAAGACATCGAGAGCAAGCTGATTTTCCTGTAATAGAGCGTAAAGTAAATCCGTAAATATGAACGGGTGAAATTCATTTGCTACTCTCTTAATTTATGGATTTACTCTGTGTCCTATTATATCGGAAAATATCCTATTATATCAATTTATTTTTTATGTGTCTTACAGCCTTGCAATCTCAGCTACTGTTCATTGTAGATGACCTTTACTACTTTTCTTGTAATCCGTCGATTACAATGTGGAAATATCACACAACTATCTATAATATTTACATGTAGTTACTGTAATACTTTTGTGTGGTTTTATATTTCTATTACAATATCTGGTCAATCATTCTTTTTCGTAAGGGATGGTGATCAAAATTTTGTTTAAGGTTTTGAGATATCAAGGTCATTGCCATTTTTTAAAATGAAATTACATGATTTTTGTATTATAATATGATTCCTTTAATTATTTTGCATATGAAAATATTGAGAGAGTTAGTCAAATAATCGATATAATTTATAAGATATTTAATATGTATTTTGTTTTGCACATTTTGATATGAAATATACAATATCTTATAATCAATAATATCTTATAATCAATAATATCTTATAATCAAACGTTCTTTGATAACTATACCTTAATACTTTTTTACACAGAACATTGAAATTAATCAATTGATATCATAGACATAGCGTTTTCTCTTGGCTGCACTATCGCCCATCAGAGCATCACGCAGACAGTATAGCGTGTTTCCTTAGACGCACTCATTCAGTGTAACGTGTTTCCACGCCTATAGTGTAGTGCAAATTTTATGCACGAAGTGGGGTTTGCGATCTCAAAAAGATGGTGTAGAGCCAGTGACATTAAAAATTTAAAAATGAAAGTCAACCGGCAGCAGAATTAAACACGATAGCATGAAGTAGTATACATCATGATACACTTTTGTAGTGCAGCACTTATACGCAACTGGTGTAGAGCGAGGTTACACTCAGTATATTCCAAGAGAAAAGGTATAAGATAGCTTCTCTATAAGATAGATCCAATCCATATACTTTTCTATGGTAAGTGCTGGATTTGGCAGAAATAGTGCGAGAAGCAAAATATTAGGGCTATTCTTTTCTGCGCACACATCAGTTGACATTTATATTACTAAAAGAATAAAATAAGATATTAAAATAAGGGTAATTCTCAAAAATTCTATTTTTCTCACCGATTTTAATGAAATTAAAGCAGAAAATATTTATTCTAGCCTCACTTACGCGTTCTCTATGCCATCGATGTGACAGATTTTCTAACCTGAATAGTCGTTAACTTCAACGAGTAATATCTTGAGGCAGAGCAATATTTTTTTGCTAGATTCATTCATTTCGACAACAACGCATTAAATGAGTCTAATTTTATCAAAATTGATGAGGAAGGTGGAATTTTTGAGTAATGTTAGGCAGGACGGATTTTTGGCGCATGCGCGCCGAATGTAACTTCAGTAACGTATCCGTTACGATCGAGTAAACAAGAGTTTTATAATATTAGTTGTTCATGCTTTAAAAATTTTTTGAAAAATTAATATATTTTTTATATTTTACATATTTTTTATATTTTATATATACAACTATACATTTGTGCATTTAAGTCGCCTAATGCAAAATCTTGTACAACTTCAGGATCTATACAAATATCCTTCAGTAGAATTAAGTGATCTGCGATGTAAAAAGTATTCAACATAAAAAATTGCTATTTTAATTTCGACTCGTTTGAGCTTATCTTTATGACAAATTTTATTAATTTATTATTGTTATTAATCGTATCAATTGATTTTTTATTTTTTTAATATATTTACTCTGAATCAAATCTAATTTAGCATATCTGATGAACTTTTTGTATGCAGTATAGATAATGCTTTATTTTCTTGATGGTAAGGAGCTAATCATCTCTTAAAAATATTCTCATCTAGCCATAAAAATTGGAATTCCTTAATCTTATGTTTCTTAATTGCTCCTTTTCAATACCTTAAGGCGTTCATTTTTCCTACATTGGCTACACCATTGTGTTTGTTGCCTCACTGCTAAAAACCCCATCCCGCCAAAAACCTGTCTAACAACATTGATTATTTTGAGTGTTATCAAAATAAGTTTACGGTCAAGATGCGTGCACAGAGAAAAAGGATCTCACATTTTGCCTCTCGCATTCTGCGCCCCAACCCAGGTATATATAGCTAATGTTGAGGTTTATCTTATACATCTATAATTGGTATTAAGAAAACACATAGTTTTTTAAAAAAAATATGCGGATGCATATTGCGAATTCCTTATTTTTTTTAAAAAACAAAATTATGTGTTTTTTTTTACATAAATTAAGCGACGGCAGCGTCCAATGCATAAAAATATAAAACGGGCTGTTTGACGTGTGAACGTATATGTTCATGCTATTGCCAATTCGTGACGTTACCACTAATTTTATTTGAAGTTTTACGATTTCCAGATTTTTTTCAGTCGTATCGTATGACACATACACGTAAAGCATCTTGTCCATTAAACTGGCTTCATTTAAGTAATATTACATAAAATTAAAGAGAGCAATATAAGTGAACATTAATGCATACATACATATATATCGATAATTCATATATATCGATAATTATTTTATATATAAAATATTTTATATATAAAATAATTATCGATATATATGAGACAAACAGAGAGAAAGAGAGAGAGAGAGAGAGAGAGAAGAAGAGAAGGGGAAGAGAAAGAGAAAGAATAACGACGACGACGGATGAAAGCAACGCTAAAGTCATTAGATTTATAAAATATCGCAAAGCTTTTTCAGTTTTATGTCAATATAACGGAACTGTACTATGTTCATGATTTACAATATTTTATGTGATTTCATATACACTTAGGTGTTGCTATTCTATAGGCGCATAATATTATTTAATATTAAATAATATTTTAGGCACATTTTTAGAATATTAAATGTAACATTGCAAGAATATTTTACTAAAATCATATTGTATAAAATTAAATAATATTCTTGAAATATAAATAAATAGTTCCACTCCTGATAATATTATATGATTATTAAAAGTAACATTATTTAATGATATTATAATATTGTATAAACATTAAAAAGTATAACATTTATTTTAATTTGTAAAATTACTACAACTGTTCAATATAAGTATGTGTTTAAAGACTAAAAATGATTTTGACATGCAGTTATAAAATTGAATATGTACTTAAAAATCACGGCGAAATGTTTTTTAACACAAGATGCAGCATAGACTAACAAGAACTTTTTATTATTGGATACTGAATTTAAATTGCACTAAATTAAAAATAATTAATATTTATAAATATTTTAATAATATTTCAAAGATTAAGGATATAATATAGATTATTATATAATCAAGATTATTATATAAGTACAGGACATATAACTTTTATAGAATATTCTCGTAACATTAAAAAATATTGTATGATATTCTCGAAATATTATAACTTATTTTAATTTATTTTAAATAATATCCATATAATATTCTAGGAATATTTTGCATTTATAGGATAGGTGCGAAAAACGTCCGCTCCGATCGAGTAATTTTTCAAGAATGTTTAGGACATTCAAGATTCAATTCAATTCACTTTTGAAGTTATTATATCTTTATTCATCTTTGAATACTGACTGTATTTACATGTATCTTTATATACTTTCATATACTAAAATCTTAACGACAAATAAGCCCATATTAGATTAAAGAATACATCAATTAAGTGTTCGTACATATTTCTTACATTCCGTACATATTATTTATAAATAAATTAATTATAAACAAAAATTATTTACATATTTTACGGCTTTATTTTCTCAAATAAACATTCATAGAAGTACATAAATTTGAAATATACATTTATAGCAGTACGTAAGTTTGAAATGGCCGCGTCTTGCGTCAGGATAGAAGCAAGTTTGCGGTACTTTATAAAGCTAATAATTTTAAACGATGCCGGACGAGGATGATGCCGAGTGATGACGATGATGATATCGGGCCATATAGGGCGACGATGATGACGCTGGGCGATACCGGGTGATGTCGGACGACGCTGTGAGGAAGCGAGGGAGGCAATTAATCTTTATTTTTCATTTTTATATATTATTAACCTAAAATATCATCACATATTATTATTATTATTATTATTATTATTATTATCTCTTTATTTTTAGAAGATTTGAATTCTATAGTATTATCAACTTCTATAGTTTTCAAACTTTTAAAAAAAGCAGTGGAATTCATAAAAAAAAGTTTTTTCAAAAAGAAAAAACTGCAAGTGCATAAAAAAGGTATCGAATATTACATTTCTTTTAATAAAAAATACGAAATAAATGCAATTAGCCACGCATTTCATAACGCAAGATACATACGATAGATTGAAAGTGACTAAAATGGTCAACTTATAGTGAAGAAAAAACTTAGCATGTCCGGATCACATTAATTGCACTTCTGTGAATATATTATTTCAACATAGTATTGCATTATAAATTATTACATTATAAATTAAAATAGTAGATATTTGTATACAAATATATGTGTATAATGACATTGTGGAACATGAAAATATACAAATAACAGACGTGATATAAATTACGGAGAAATAATATGTAATAATATTAATAATATATTTAAATATAGAAATATTATAGATGATAGATAATGAATTTACAAGAGTACCGTCTCTTCTTTATTGAATTAATTTTCATATATTGTGTATCTGCAGAATATTATATGTAATAACTTTTTATTAATTTATATTGCAAATAACTTTATTAACCGTATTATGAAAACATATTGGCCCTAGAATATTGTGTTTTAATGCGACTCGAGCACGCCAAATTTTTTCTTCAATATAATCCAGTTGATCATTTTAGTCTTTCAATCTATCTTATGAGTAACGTTAGGAAATAATTGTTTAATTATATTTATTTCGTATGCGTTTTTTAAAAGGAATGTAATATTCGACATTTTTTATGCATTTAACATATATTTTTTTCTTTTTTTAAGAGATTTTTTTTAGGTATCTCATTATTCTGTGCAAAGATATTAAGATATAATTATTTAAAAAATGAATAATTTACGAAGTATTTTATATTCTATGTCAAAATGTGCGTGTGCTAAAATATGAAAAATATCTGAATTATTGATTTTTGATAACTATACCTTAATACTTTCATCTACAGAATAAGAGAAATCATATTACATAAAATATCATATAATTTCTACTTCGAAAAATGATAATGATGATCTTAATATCTCAAAAAATATAACCTTGAGAAAAATTCTTTGCTTATCATAATATTATTTCTTTCAAAACATACAATACATATTTTTTCTTTTTAATTTTATTTATTTTTGTTTTTCTTTTTATATTTTTAACAAAAGAGAGCTTCTTTGGTCTACAAATTGATTGCTTACAAATTGATTGCCTACAGGCACTTAAATTATATCGATCTGTAAGCAATAATACATATGTACAAACGTATCTTCGTTTTTTAATTTTATATTAGTGCGCAAAAGTGTGTAGACAATTGAGCTGTAAGCAATAATACATGACAATCGATTTGTAGACGAATGAGGTGTAGGAAAACAGTAATGTAGGCAATGGATTTGTAAACAAATGGAGTCCTTCCATTAACAACAGAGATATTTTGAATGTCGAGTGAAGGGAACACCTTGTGCGTGCGTGCGTGCGTGCGTGCGTGCGTGCGTGCGTGCGTGCGTGCGTGCGTGCGTGCGTGCGTGCGTGAGTGAGTGCGTGCGTGCGTGCGTTTTACTTAAATACTTTATAGAAAAACATTAAGAGACAAAAATTGCTTATTTTTTTTTCATAAAGTTCTGAGAATTTTTTTCAAAATTTTTTAATATCGTATTTTCTCATGTTGATAAAAAATTAATTGCCAATAAGAAAATGAAGCTAAAAAGTTGATATGAGCTACTAAAAAGTTGATTTGAAAAAATTTTTAAAGCTCTATGAAAAGAAAATAAACTATTGTTATCTTTTGTTGTCTTTCTGTAAAATTTTTCTGTAAAGTATTTGTACGAAAAATTATTGAAGGCCAATATTCGGCAATTTTTTGTAATTAACATTTAGTTAACCATTGTGAAAATTGCAAAAATTGCATGTAGAGGATTTTTTGACTCAGTTTAGTCCGTTCTACACAAAAGCGTTTGACAAAAAATATGGGACATCCTATATATATGTATACATATATACATATATACAGGTTATCCCACTTTAATCAACACACTTTAAATTTTCCCAACTATGCAAGATATCGAAATTCTATTTTTACAATGTTATGTGAAATGGATCAAAGCATATTGAATTGTGATGTCGAGAGAACATAGTATTGATAATTAACAAGACTTGAATGAAAGCATTAAAGTTAAGAATTTAAGTGAAGAATTAAAATCAAAAGAATTAAAGTTCATTTTACTAAATGACAACCTAATTTGTTAAATACTTAGTACTTATTATGACGCGTTATGACTCAAGCACATCAAAAAATGAAATGGTCAAATGCTTATTTACATCATGCATGTTTGAATTGCCGTCTCTCGACTACGAATGCAGAGGCAATACAATGTCTAAATGATCGCGACATATTTAATAATGTTGTTGGCGAAATGTTTTGACAGGCTGTTATAAATAGTTCGCGCTATCAACTCATCGGGATTATCAATCTTTCGCGATATATAATGTTAAACTATAATTTTTGTTGAATTAACAGATTTACGTTCTCTAATAATTCTGGCAACTTTTGTTCCAGAAACTCATTGTAAACCATACCCATAACGGTACTATTGAAAGAATGAGAACCGATGATTTATCCAATACACTATCAATACACTTACAATATCACATCAAACATTCATTGATCATGGGCTTTGGTGTAGTACCAATGAGGATTTCTTTCTGAACAATAAAAATGTGAATTATATCGATTTACATAGTCTATGTTAGTAAAAAGTTACCTCATTAGAAAACAACACATATGAGAAAAAGTTACCATCCCGCCGCATTTTGCGTTGAGCAATTACAGAATCTGTTTTTGAAATCGTTTGATGTTAGTGCTTGCACCAAATTAATGAAAGGTGAAACTTATATCTTTTCAATATTCGCGAAACAGATAATCGTAGAATATCGTATACGATATAATTCTGCGAATATTTATTGCAGGCTCTATATCAACAGTACCTAAAATTATGCTCGGTAATTTCATACTGGTACGAATTCTATGAATTAGACTTTATCAGTCTTATTATGCAATTTCTAATTACTGTCATTTGAACGACGTCTATTAGGATAATTGCGATTCAAACGCGCGCCGATCCTAATATTTTTATAACATTTGCCTAAAATTAATAATGTATCCACTATTTCAGTTGATATAATCTGCTTTTATAAAAGTAAAATGAACGAAAATAGACATCGATAAATAAAACAAAAGTCAAATTCAGAAAACACAGAAGAAATGCTTTCCAATTGCAATATCTCCAGATACTTTCGTGCACACAGCGATACAAGTTGCGTTCCAATTGCTGTAATCATCGACACAACTGTACACATCCGTACTCATAATCAGTTCGAGGATTATTAGTTGGCTGTGTAAGCTGTTGTTTTCAGGTAAATACAATAAATATGATCTCAAGAAAAAGTCGATTCTAGGAAATACAGAAAAAAATAGTCAAGGATGTAAACAACTACGTCATTTACACCGATACATTATAACTTCAGTGTAAATCGAACCGTATAAACTGTATCTAATGTAGTAACTGTATCTAATGTAGGCTATATGAATACAATACACATTATTGATTAGGTCCCTAACACCGATAAGTTGAAAACGTGAATTACAACGGCCTATCAAAACATTTCGCCAAAACCTTATCAAATGTGTCATGATTATTTAAATATTGTATTGCCTCTGCATTCGTAGTCAGGGCGTGATCATTCGTAACAGCAGTTCGATCATGCACAAGAGCGATTATTGTAAATAAGCATTTGATCATTTTATTTTCGATGTCTTTGAGTCAACGCGTTGAGCTCATAATATATAATTATAAACGTAGGTATTTAAAAAATTAGATTGCCTTTTATTAAAATGAAATCGATCTTCATTTATAATCTTAATGCTTTCCAAGGTCGAACCTAATAGTTAATTAAAATATGTTACCTTCGATCATAACATCATAAAATAGAATTTCGACATCTTGTATAATCTCAGAAAAATTTGAGTGCATTGATTAAAATGAGGCACTCTATACATATACTCTTTGTTTGGAACTCGCTCGCATTATTTTGAGTAATTCGAATTCCAAGAAAAATAAAAGAGGCTACATAGATTCGAAAGTCAGTTGTTTCCGAGTTATAGCTACTTTTATATTTTAAAAATAATTATTTTAAAAATTATCGCGTTTCGCGGGATTTCTCCCCGTATCCAGATCCATTCTTAGAATGCCAACGTTTCGTGAATCTTGCAGTCCACTTCATCAGGGTGAAGAGCAATCTATTGATACTAGATGTTCTTGTCTCTAAGAAATCTGACAGTACCTTAAGCCATCAAGTGTAGAGAAAACAACACATACAGATAGATCCTACATACCGAATCGTACCACCACCCAGCAAAAATTAGCAATCAATTCACTTGTATAGAGCTTTCACTTGTATATACAGCTTTGTTTCTAACAAAGAACATCTACAGACAAAACTCAATCACCTAAAACTAGTCTTACAGAAAAACAGATACGGCACAAAAGACAACCAAAATAATCAGTAACATGAAAACAATGCAACGGTCCCTGGCACACAATCAGACGAAAGGATCCTATCCATTCTCATAATAAAGAAATAACAGATCGGATTTGCAGGATGTTAAATAAACACAATATCCGAATTATCTTCGAACCATCCAAAAAGAATAGGACAAATCTTAAGAAATCCTAAAGATCAAAGACTTCTACTCCGCAGGAGTATATAAAATATCTTATTCCTGCGGCATATACATTGGAGAAACCGGAAGAATAGTCAATCTATGGATAAAAGAACACCAACATAATGTCAGACTAAAACCACGCAGTTGCATTAGAACACAATATTGAAACAGGACATCAACTGTTTGAAAAAATGATCACAATAGCTACAACATTACATTATACTTTTCAGAAGAAAGTATGAAAAGCCATAGAGATACAAAAACATCCTAACGGTCTGAATAGAGATAATGGCTACAATATAAATAAAATATGGAAGACCATTTTCCCGATCATTGAAGATCGACCGATTTTTTCCTCTCTCCCCCCGTCCTCCCCTCCCCATAATTCTCTTCTTCTTCGCCCCTTCCCCCATCACTACTCCAATAAGTAACGTAATATAAAGGAAACGATCCGGAAGAACAACTCAATATCAGGCTGCTTCTCGTCCTAATAAAGACTGCAAGGTTCACGAAATGTTGGTATTCCAAAAATGAATCTGAATGGAGAAAACCTGCGAAACGCATAATTTTTATATAGAAAGCACCCGTGGAAACCTTAAGAATATTATATATAGTTATTTGTTGTTTATAATCATAATATTGCGATTATTATATCATCACACTCTTGAATTCATGCATACATATATATATATATATATATATATATATATATATATATATATATATATATATATATATATATATATTGATATAATATATACATATATTTATTCTAAAAAGATTATCAGTTAAAAGAATAAAAATATCAA
>Ga0157363_1007390_pt1 | contig 10413 bp, 12 predicted proteins | sample AttsexASBM1_FD_111477 | JGI IMG/M metagenome (GOLD analysis project Ga0157363, IMG submission 111477) | Fungus gardens microbial communities from leaf cutter ant in Ribeirão Preto, State of São Paulo, Brazil - Atta sexdens ASBM1 | ecosystem: Host-associated > Fungi > Mycelium > Unclassified ...
AAGTCTTAATCCATAAGAAATTAACCAATTACAATCGAATGCGAGAAGAATATTTGACTGTAATTGATCAATTTCTTATGACTTAAGGCATCTATTGTAGATTCGAACTTAAGACTTAAGGCATAAGGCATAACCGCATAAAGCAATCAGAAGGCTGTATTAGCATCTTAAGAAATTATTTAAAATATGAACAGATTATGAATATATGCTCTTAGTCTTATTATATCTTATTGTTTTTTTAAGATATTTAAAAGAGACAAAAAAATTTTTTAATTAAAACAAAAAGTTAAAAAGTTAACGTTTAAAAATAACTTAGTTAAGTTAAAATTTAATGCATTTAAAATTAATTAAGTTAAGTTAAAAGTTATTAACTTTGTTAACTTTTAATGTTTTAACGAGCTACTCAATCCTGGATAAAGGATATTCGAAGTTGATAGAGTTTTGGAACGCACTCCTAAGTACGAAAAAGTACAAGCAATGCAAACAGACCTTTTATGAATATCGACCTATGAATACCTGCCAAAATCTAAAGTGACGTGCGCGCGCAACTTCACGCGTATTGGACGCGCGTTACGCGGCGGTACGCAGAAGCGCGCGCCGCCGCAACGCGGCGCTCCCTTCACGCAAGAGGCGACATTCGGACAGGCGGCAGATAGCTTGTTCTTTCCGAGGGAGTCCGCCATAGTTGGTGCACGTATAATTTGGACCAGGCCGTCGACAATCGGACAACATCCACGATGGTATGTAACCGCGTCGCAACGCTTTTGCAGCGATCTTTGGCCACGCGTCATCGCGCTCGAGCTATCGTCAATATTTTTCGCGGAATATCCTTTGCGACCAAGCACGCCGAGGCTTCGTTTCGTGGTATCCTCCCCTCCTGCCCCGCGTGTATCGCATTCGTGATCGCTCTTTCTGCATCTCGCTACAACAACGCTATTACTCCGGATTGCGCAACTCTATCCGTGCGATATTCGTTCGGAGTTTCGGATCCGCGATGGCCTGTATCCGGATCGTTGACCACGAGATATCACCAGGGGGACACAAACTCGAGAAATTCCACCATCGTGGTATCCCCACGAGTGGAAATATATCTCGCAACGTGTCATGGTGCACCTCGCGTGGCTGCCGACACGCAACGTGCTCGGGCGGGGGGGAAGGGCCAATGCTTCTCTGCTCATTTCCGAGGTCCTTTGTCGGCTCGATCATGACGCGACGCTCCCAGGATTGAGAATCTGCGCATAGAAAAATGCATCGGCTATTGAGAATGTCTGGAAAGTCGTCGTGGGATGTCTCGAACGGAAGAAATATGTTGCGCTCGCAACGTGGTAGGTCTCGCGTGCTCCTCAACGCGTGAAGCATGTGTTAAAGTGTTTTTGAGGCAGTATTGCCCCTTCGGAACTCTTCTTGGGAATAACAATTTTGGCAAGATGCAGATTTGAAAGCATATAGAAGAATGCTACTGAATGTCGTGATGAGATCCCTTTATTCTGGATCTACAATAGATTTTTAAGCCTTAAGCCATAAGGAATGGATGAATCACAATCAATTATTCTTCTTGCATTCAACTGTACTTGGTCAATTTTTTATGGTTTAAAACATTAGATTAAAACTTATGATTCCATATAATACAGCATACAAGTATTAAAAAATTGTACACTGTATAAATATAATTGGGGTCTGGGATAGTGGGATGAACTTCTTTTCAGTAGTATTAATTTCAGTAGTATTAATTTGAGACAGTTCTGGCCATTAGACATTTTCCTGGATATACAAGGAACATGTTTCAATATGTTCATTGTTAAAGTCTATTACAAAAGTTTCTTTTTCAAAGTTCAATAAATGATTAAACATTTTATGTATATTGTAGGAAAAATAATTTTTAAAATTAATTTGCAAAAGACATTTTTCGCCATGTTGCAATATGTTGCAATAGTCATGTTCGAAATTATTTATGTAATGAACTGCTCTGTATTTCAGACAAATTATTGATTATATTATACATTTATATATTTACACAGATAAATTTGAATCAGAGATTAATTTTAATCAGTTTCTAATATATAGGAATATATAGAAATAACTTGTGAACTTATACAATTAATGTGTGCTCAAATTAAAAATATGCTGTTGCAGGTGAACTTCACGGTAGACGAGATCCGTGCCATGATGGACAAGAAGAAAAACATCAGAAACATGTCCGTCATCGCGCATGTCGATCATGGAAAGTCAACTCTGACTGACTCCCTTGTATCTAAGGCCGGTATTATCGCTGGTGCCAAGGCTGGCGAGACCCGATTTACAGACACGCGTAAGGATGAACAGGAGCGTTGTATCACCATTAAATCCACGTAAGTTTTTCATTGTCTCATGCCCTGCGCCTGAATCTTGCACTATCCATTATTATGTCCACTCAATTAATATCGCTTACTGCTCTCCTTCTAGCGCTATTTCCATGTTCTTCGAACTCGATGAGAAAGATTTAGTCTTTATTAAAAATCCCGATCAACGTGACAAAGATGAAAAGGGCTTTTTAATTAATTTGATCGATTCACCCGGACACGTAGATTTTTCGAGCGAGGTCACAGCTGCCCTCCGAGTCACTGATGGAGCCCTTGTTGTTGTTGATTGCGTATCCGGTATGTGTTTTATGATTTTCTTCTGTTCATATATCGGTTTCTTCGCTGTGATCGAACAGATTGATCTTCCAGCACACAAGTGTTACTCTATAGTATGCCGGTTGGTTTGTATAAATTAGTCGGTGTATATTGACAGTGTTGACAGTGCAATGGAAGAAGAGTAAAAAGCAGTTGTGTCTAAACGCTGTTAGTGGACCTCTATCCTTATGTCCGTTATTAACATGCTACGATACAAATGCTACATTGCCTTTCATGAGATTATTATATTGTTATATTTTGCAGTCATACATTCTTACTAGAAAATAAATAGTATCGATAATTTCTTGAAATGAGGCAAGTAATTATAATTATTTGCTTATTTCTTTTTAGGTGTATGCGTACAAACTGAAACTGTACTTCGCCAAGCAATCGCTGAACGTATCAAACCCGTTTTATTTATGAATAAAATGGACCGTGCACTGTTGGAACTCCAGCTTGATAGCGAAGATCTCTATCAAACTTTCCAGCGTATTGTTGAAAACGTTAATGTTATTATTGCAACGTACTCCGACGACGACGGCCCTATGGGTGAAGTTAGAGTAAGTATAATAAAAGCTTCTAATAAATAATAATAAAAAGCTATAATAAATACATACCTTTCCTAAATATGTATTTGTAAAAATAGGTAGATCCCAGCAAAGGTTCCGTAGGTTTCGGTTCTGGTCTTCACGGCTGGGCTTTCACCTTAAAACAATTCTCCGAGATGTACGCCGAAAAATTCAAGATTGATGTAGTGAAACTAATGAACAGACTGTGGGGCGAATCCTTCTTCAATCCTAAGACCAAGAAGTGGAGCAAACAGAAGGAGCCTGATAACAAACGCTCCTTCTGTATGTACGTTTTAGATCCAATTTATAAGGTATGCTCTCACTGTCTTGAATGTTATGTAAAGTAATCAATCTTACGTTATCGTGATAAACGTTGATAACTGAAATAAAAAATTATTCTTTAGGTATTCGATAGTATTATGAATTATAAGAAGGAAGAGGCAGACAATCTTCTGAAAAAGCTGGGTATCGTACTAAAAGCCGAAGATAAGGACAAGGATGGAAAAGCTTTGTTGAAGGTAGACTTCTTTCTAAATTGTGATACATATATATTTCTTGTGTAATTACGCATAATGATGATTGTTTTTTTCTGACATCTCTTCTGATTTATAAATGAGGGAGAAAATGCTATATGCTTGCTGAGGAACATTTAATGACTACATTAAGTTCACTTTCTTTGGAATGTTTTTTTATCGCGTTGTACAATTTTTCCAGGTTGTTATGAGAACATGGTTGCCTGCAGGAGAGGCTCTTCTTCAGATGATTGCCATTCATTTGCCATCTCCTGTAACTGCTCAAAAATACCGCATGGAGATGCTATACGAAGGACCGCTCGATGACGAAGCTGCCATTGGAATTAAGGTGTGTAATATATGTCTGAGCTTTTCAGATATTTGGTACAAATACATGATGATATATCATTCACAGACCTGTACTGAAACGTAATAATAATGACGAAAAATCGAAATTCTGACTAAAAAAGAATCCTAATAGATTATTAAAAGAGTCTATTTTCAATAATTAAATTAAATTATCTTTTGTAGAATTGCGATCCTAATGGACCACTGATGATGTACGTCTCAAAAATGGTACCGACATCGGACAAGGGACGTTTCTATGCTTTCGGCCGAGTATTTTCGGGCAAAGTGTCTACCGGTATGAAGGCCCGCATCATGGGACCCAACTTTCAACCGGGCAAGAAGGAAGATCTGTATGAGAAAGCTATCCAGCGCACTATTTTAATGATGGGTCGTTACGTCGAAGCCATCGAAGATGTGCCTTCTGGTTAGTATCAAGATTGTGCGGTGCTTTTTTGGGTTTTCTATTTAACATTTGTGTCGACTTGTATTACTAAATGGAAGGCATCCTTTATTTCTAATCACGCACATGATGTTTGTTCTAACAGACCTGTTCTGACTTACTTATGATAGATAGATAGAACGGCCAGCTGATTTAGCTAAATAAAATTTAAATGAATTAATGTACATCCACATGTGTTATAACTAATTTAATTTGCGCAGGTAATATTTGCGGTCTTGTCGGCGTCGATCAATTCTTGGTTAAGACCGGTACCATTACAACATTCAAGGACGCGCACAACATGAAAGTTATGAAGTTTTCTGTATCGCCTGTTGTGCGTGTCGCAGTCGAGCCAAAAAATCCTGCTGATTTGCCAAAATTGGTCGAAGGTGTGTAAGTTTCCCAGCTTAATTTATTATTAGCCTCTCAAAAAATAATTAAATTTTACTGAAAATCTGTGATTTTTGAAATACGATTTTTCTGAAATGAGTTATACTATTTTATTTATAATCCTTAATCATTTTGGTATAAAATTGAAACATTGTGATGAAAACTATTATGAGCATTGGGTTATGAAGATCCATGATTTAAATTTTTCCATCTGACGATATATCGATAAATTTTATTAAATATTTTTAATATCTCATTTGCCATGTGTGATTTAATTGTGTTCAATTCTGTAGGTCTTAAACGTTTAGCGAAATCCGATCCTATGGTACAGTGCATCATCGAGGAATCCGGTGAGCATATTATCGCTGGTGCTGGAGAACTGCATCTCGAAATTTGTCTGAAAGATCTGGAGGAGGATCACGCATGTATCCCGATTAAGAAGTCCGATCCCGTCGTTTCGTACAGAGAAACGATTTCTGAACAGTCGAATCAAATGTGCTTGTCGAAATCTCCGAACAAACACAATCGTCTATTCATGATGGCATGTCCAATGCCAGATGGCCTCGCTGAGGACATTGACAGTGTAAGTTTTTTTTTTAAGGAACTTTTAATCATCACAATATATTTATTATACACGATTAATAAAATTAAATAAAATTTTAATAAAAATTTTAATAAAATATGGATATTAGCGTAATTAAACTAACATTTTGAATCGAAAGTAAATTTTAATCTTCCGATATTTTATAGGGCGATGTTAATCCACGAGATGACTTTAAAGTACGCGCTCGTTATTTGAACGAAAAATACGATTACGACGTGACGGAAGCAAGGAAAATCTGGTGCTTCGGACCTGACGGTAGCGGACCTAATATACTGGTCGATTGCACTAAGGGTGTACAGTACCTCAACGAAATTAAGGACTCCGTGGTAGCTGGATTCCAGTGGGCCACGAAAGAAGTGAAAGATTTTTGTATTGAATTAAGCATATAGATTATTAACGTTCGGCAATAATTTACTCTTACGTTATTGTAGGGCGTTCTTTCGGAAGAGAATTTGAGAGGTGTACGTTTCAACATACACGATGTAACATTACATGCTGACGCGATCCACAGAGGTGGTGGTCAAATTATCCCTACCACAAGACGTTGCCTTTATGCCTGTCTTCTCACTGCCTCACCCCGTATTATGGAACCCGTTTACTTATGCGAAATTCAGGTAAATTATTGAAATCCATTTAACCCGGCGTGAGCTAAGTGATAAAATAAAAGTATTTTATAAGACACAATAGATCTCCCACTAAATAAAAACTATAAATAAAATATTCAGAATTATAAGAAAATTATTATTATTAAAATTTTAATCAAATTAGTAACAATTTTAAATGTTAAAGATATCGATGTGTCGGTGATATTAAAGATGTGTGTGTGTGTGTGAGACATATTCGATCTATCTCACACTAGTTAATGATGACGCACACCATTGATTTTATATACAAATCATAATAAAAAACTGACAGAACAATTAAATATATCGAAACTATCTTTTCGCAGTGCCCGGAGGTAGCAGTCGGTGGTATCTACGGTGTGCTGAATCGTAGGAGAGGTCACGTGTTCGAAGAACAACAGGTGGCGGGTACTCCTATGTTCGTAGTTAAAGCATACCTTCCTGTAAACGAATCCTTCGGCTTCACTGCCGATCTGCGCTCCAACACCGGTGGTCAGGCTTTCCCACAGTGTGTGTTCGATCACTGGCAGATCCTGCCGGGTGACCCAATGGAACTCGGCTCTCGACCTTACCAAGTTGTGCAGGTATATCCATGGTTTTCTTGTCTATCTTTTCCATTTTTCTACTATAATACGGAGTTTATAATAGAAGTCGTAGGATTTTAAGTCGACCAATATAGTCGATTATTCTCATATTTGATTATGATTAGTTAATTTTCTACGACCTAAGCTTTTACGATCGCTACGACTTCTAGTAGACTCCACTTAATGCATGTTATCCATGAGACAAAGTATCAGGTTTTTCACTAAACAAGCGATTGTTTTATCGCTAAGTAATTTTCTGATATCACACCACGTGCATAACTGATGGCGGCGACAATTCGATGCACCGCTATTTTTAATCTCGTGGGAAAGAAAGCGTTTTTAGTTTTGATATTCCAGTAGACTATTCTGGTTTATCTGAATAGGGAAACATACAATTTTATTCAAATGCAAATAAAACGTTATAGAATTAACTAATTAATTAATTTAAAATCAAATCGACATATTGTTTTTTCGCAGGATACACGTAAGAGGAAGGGATTGAAGGAGGGTCTCCCAGACTTGAATGCATACCTTGACAAATTGTAACCTCAAGTCCGCGCACCATATTTAAATACCTATTTAAATATTGTAATTCGATTAATATTGCTGGAGCGGTTGTATACAATTACAACATAAAACATCGGTTTACTATGAATTTTGTTTTGCGCAATCATCCGTGAGAGACACGCAATTATAAATACGAACAAGAATAATAAAATGTAATTATAACGAAGGAAGTAAAAAAAAAGAATGAGCGGAGCATATCTGCATGTAAAAGTGGGGCGGTATGTTTTGTACATTTATTTAATTAAGAACGGTAAAACAAGATCGACCGGTTGCTTATGTTTTTAGCATATTGGGTGAATAACTATAATTGTTATTATGGCGTTTTCTGCGCCAATCTTTGTTTAAAAGAAACGAAAGATATAATTCTGTAATCGTTTACATTGCTTTTTTACTGGAATTTAGTATCTTACTTTACATTGTGAATTTTTCAATCGATTGGATGCAAATGGTTCCCGGAAGCTAATATTAAAGAGGAAGAGGATCATCACAACAATGTACTCATACAAAAATATCAAGAAATTAAAGCTGAAATTACGAAATAGAACAACAGCGAACTTTTATTTCCTCTGCCTAATTAATAGGCACTGAACAATATGATAATTTATTAATTATAATGATAACTTATTATGCACATCACTTTATTATTTCTAAGGCTAGTTATATGTAAGTTATATTCCTTTACTCACAATTTTTTATTCTCTAATTGATCTCTTATAAATTGAGAAACGAGTTAATCGCTCTTATATTCCTTTACTCACAATTTTTTATTCTCTAATTGATCTCTTATAAATTGAAAAACGAGTTAATCGCTCTTACGTGCTACATAATGAGAATTATGTAAGTTATTAATTTTTTTTAATAAGATGTTTCATAATCGCAAAATCTTATTTATATTCAACAGATCTTTGCATATTAATACCTTATAGACTTTTAGTCGTTAATTTTTCAATCTCGAATACGAATATTTTTCTTTGCTCGATGTTCTCTACAGAGAGATAATATTAATATTTTTTATGTTTTATTTAACAAATAGAAAATATTTTAGCTAAAATTATTAATATTACATGCATTTACATGTAAAGTCAATACAACAAATGCGAATGCTCTATGCGATTTTTGCCATTCGTGCGAAACAAAGATTATATTATTCCTTTGATTGCGGAGTCGTGAAGTCTCGGAGTTGCATAGGTATCACCAATATTGGCTCATTGATTTGTGGAATGTCCGTGTAAATAGACCATGTACGCTTGATACAATCAAAGATGCCTGAAATAAGAGTAGATTTGTAATAGTTCTAGAAATCTTCTGCAATCTTACACGGTTTTTTTTTCTTTGCATTGGAAATATTGCAATTCTACTAAACGAGTTCTGATTCATCGAAAAAAAGTGAGAAACTGAAAAGCACGTGCAGAGATTTGAATTAATCTTCATTTCTGAACAACAGGAAACTTTAAAATAAATATGATGTAATCAACAAATATGATGTAGAATTTTAATTTTTTTTTATGTAATCTTTCTTGCGCGCATCGTTTTTCATTTCTAATGATCTGTATTCATATTTGGTGATCGTGCTAGCATGGTTTATATCTTCTTTTACAAATTTTAGTTGAAGAGAAATAAAAACAAAGAAGAAATAAAAGAATAGAAATATATTCGATTTTCTGATGTAGGCATACCAGTGGCAATCGTTTTAATCTCATCATCTTTGCCGAAATCTTGATAGATCCTATAATCTTCGCCCGTCTGATCGCTAAGTACATTGATCACATCCTGACGACACTCCACCGGTGGATGTTTTGAAATCGTCTCCATCCTCCTGATACTGCTCTGTATGATCTTTCCCTTCACTTCCTCTATCTTTAGACGTAGGTATCTGTAATCGTAGAAGTTTATTATACGAGGACAAAACACCCATGTAGTATTCCACAGCATAAAATTTTTCTGAAATATTTCCAAAATATAAATATATCGGGAAATCAATTTTTGAAATACTCTTTTTCTTACAATATTTATTTTCTTACAAGATTTTAAAAAATATTTTTGTGAAATAAAAATTTTAATGCTTTCAAAAGTTTTAGAAATGGAATATTATAATTATGATTGGATTACTACAATATACTGTACTTCACTATTGTATGATTAAAAAGGGACAAGAGGAGGCGAAAGAATAATTTCTTCGAGATGCAAGAAAGGTGTTAAGTAAACGCGCCACTTCGCGAATAGAATGCTCTATCCATGCATATGTAAATCTACGCAATGTGGGAATCATACTTGTTGCAATGAAATGTATTCTCATCTGGGCTGACGGTCAAGATGTTGAGTTCCGATCGGTTGGCATCCGCCTCGGCTGGGCCCACCTCGGCATTGTGAAACATCCGGTCACCCTCCTGCGCAAGGAACGTCATGTTCACCGAGAAGCCCTCCGCCGCGCCGTAACCTTCGTTTCTCAGCGTCTGCTGCGCCTGCACGAAGTTCTCCACGCCCAGAAGTGCTCGTGTCAGGAAATATCGTGCTATGTACAATGAGGTCTCAATTAGAGAATGAAACTAATTATTGAATTTTTATAAAAGATTTTAAAAATCGTTTCATCGCGAATAGATTTTTCCCCAACGAGCTTACATTTCGAATAACTAATTTAAATTATGGCGTTTGATACACAAAGAAATAAAACTCACGAGTCTTGCCAGATCGCAGAACTGCAGCGCTGAGGGTGTTGATGCTGTAAACGAGGCCATGGTGATTATAGCCCATCGTATAACCCGGTAGAAAACCGGCGTAGCTTAACGACGTGAACTTTTCTTCTCTGTAGCCCATCTCAAAAACATGAGCACTCACGAGGTACCAGTGATTCAAAGTTTCACTGACGGCATCCTCGTTGTGACCCAAGATCTCCTATTTTCATTAAGCACGCAGCATAGAAACAGAACAACATGTAAATAAAAAGAATAATAAATAAATCTTAAACTGATGAAATAATATGATACAAATAATAAAGAATGAATAATTTAATAGTAATTGTGTGTGTGTGTGTGTATGTGTGTGTGTGTGTGTGTGTGTGTGTGTGTGTGTGTGCGTGCGTGCGTGCGTGTGTGCGTGCGTGCGTGCGTGCGTGCGTGCGTGCGT
>Ga0157363_1007391_pt1 | contig 10412 bp, 2 predicted proteins | sample AttsexASBM1_FD_111477 | JGI IMG/M metagenome (GOLD analysis project Ga0157363, IMG submission 111477) | Fungus gardens microbial communities from leaf cutter ant in Ribeirão Preto, State of São Paulo, Brazil - Atta sexdens ASBM1 | ecosystem: Host-associated > Fungi > Mycelium > Unclassified ...
CTTAAGGCGTTGAAAAGATTAAAAGCAAAGAATAATAAGAATGATAATTCTAAATGTAAAAAGTGTAACGTCAATAATCGTATTTAAATAAATGTGAACAAATGTTAGCAGAATTATAGGCTATCACACTTCCACTTTGCACTCGCAATACTTTTAGAATCATTTCATTTTTGTTTATCTTATTATTTAAATACTAAACAAAAACAAACAATACTCGCGATTGAGCGCCAAGTGGACGGCATTCCTAGAAATATATGGAATTATAGAAAAAAGTGTATAATTATCCCGAATTTTCGAATTCTTTCAAAGCTTAATTCCGAAAATTCGAATTCTTTAAAAACTTTGAAAAGTTGTCAAAAATAATCCTGATAACTGGATTCTCTCGCTTACTTTCGTTGCAATTTCTCCTCCCACGTTAAATGATCCAGTCGACGTTTCTTTCCACGTACGCGGGTGTCCACGGGTTCGAGGAGCGTCGCGACGTCGTCATCGCGCATCTCCTCTTGCTGATCAGAGACGACCTTCCTGCTGTCCATTCTTGCCTTGTCCACCAGGATTGACGTAAAGTTCAGCTTAGGTAGCGAGTTGCGCGACGATTCGGTCCTCGGGATCGCCTTGGGCACTCCCTTAGGCAGGGTGATGATGACACTCTTCACGGAGTTCATAATCCGCCATGCGACGTGACGCGACGCGTCCTACTTTCTCAATATATTCTTTAACTTCTGGCCTCTTGCGCTACAACAACAATTCTCCGAGGCTTCGCGTCGCTCCTTCGATGACGGATCCAGTCTGGATTTCGACTGATATCAGTCTGAGCAAAATACTTCAAGTTTTACCACCATACGATGCGAATGACGCGAATAAACTGACGCAACTGACTGACTCTCAGTTGTCACCATCTCCATCCAAGCACGTGTCGCGCCATGATTGGCCGAGCGCGAGGATCTTCTTGCCAATCATCGCCGGTCTGTTCGCCGCTCGATGCGGCTAACTTCGTGCGTCACTCCGTGTCTGGGGTTCTCAAATCACGGATCTCTTTCTATGCATTCTCTCCCGGGATTCGATTTAAAAGAAATGAATTATCATTTTTATTTGTAAGACCAACAAAAAACGAATATTTTGATAATAAGGGTAGGAGCGCTTTTGGGAAAGATAAGATACAGATTGTTTGAATTAACAATATTGTATATTGCATGCGCAGTCCTCGATTTTGAGAATCTTTATATTTCAAATGACTATGTACAGTATGGTTCACGCATTTTCTTTAGATGACGGATATGCCTGAGTGCTTTCGCAAAGCCACATTATTGGCTTTGTTGTGTATCATAGTATGTTGCATCAGAATTATTCCGACGCATTAAAAATAGCTAACTTATATGACTTGTAAAAAATTAAGAAAATTAACATACGGGAGCAATTTAATTAACGCGCGTTAAATATATGATATAATATTGTTAAGATATAATAAGCGAAATATTGTAAGACATAAAAATATATATATAGCTATCTATTATGTACAGTTGGGAAATAATTATGCTACTTGTAACAAATTAGTTACAATTAACGAGTGACTTTTTTCAGTATTAACTCAATTTCGTTCCTCTTTTTCGTTTATAACTCATCTGTAACTTAACCTATAATAGTTACATTTCTTTGGTACTTATAGTAATTAATTTAATATAATTATTTTATAATTTTTTTAGTAATCAACATAAACCCAGTAAACGAGAATGGATTAAAATAAATTGAAATTTTTTCCTATCCGAATGCATATTTTAAGTAGCGAATACATACTTTTTTTGGATTTAATTGGTTTCAATTGGATGCAATTGGATTGAAAAACTGCATTTCCTATTCAAAATTTTGAATTGAACAATATTTATAATGTGTGTGTTGTGCACAGAAAAAGCTAATATTATTTTTAGATTGAAAAGCATAGAGATGTACTCCATGCAATTCCCATAAATGATTAAAAATTCAGGATTGAAAAGCATTCATTTTAACATTCGTGAATTAATATTTCTGAAAATCTGAATCCATTTCAATTCATTTCAATTCATTCTCGTTTGGTGGGAAGTCATTATTCATAACGAATTTGTCAATTTGCACCTTTCCAAGAGGAAAAAAGAAGAAAGATGAATTGATGCAAAGGTTCAGCAAAAAAAAATAGGCCTAATGTTTTCTGTTCCAGTGACAAAAAATCTTCGCGTTCGATTAGATTGCGCTAATCGTTTTTGATATCTTAATTTGAATGTACAATCGTTATTCAATTTTAATTTAAGACGTCATTTGTGTTAATCAAAGAAACATGTAACAATAAACATGTATAACATGTATATAAAGCAACTGGATCCCATACAGCATAGAAAGATTGCAAAATGATTACAGATATATCTCATTGTAATGTTGTAATATTGCAAATAAATTGCGTAATGTTACAGCGCAGTGTATTTGCAACTAAATAATTCTTTTATTATTACTGAATTTGAAATATAATTTGTGTGATATAAATAAAAAATGCAGAAAAATAACTAATCAATATACACATATTTTATATTATAATTATTATATTATTATTAAAGTAGACGCAAAATTTGATAAGGCTGCAATAGACTTTATACTAAAATCGAAAAAAAAGTTAAGGCCCCATTAAAGTCACGAAAATTTGCCCAGGGCCGAGAGAGTCTTTAAAGGGCTCCGCATAAAATAATAAAAGGAACAGGGAACAGAGAATAAGAACTTCAACCTATCAGAAATCATGTATTGTAAAATAGCCTTAAGGGCCGTCGCACACAAAATTCCTCAACAGTGACCGTAAAATATAAACTTAAGCCAATGAACTAATCAGGATATTGCTTTAGGTCTACGTAATCTAACGGAAATAACAATAAACTTGTGCATAACTTCGCAATAAGGTGAATTTCAATCAGTTGAAATTCGCTTTATGGATAAGTTTATTGCTATTTCTATTTCCGTTAGAGTACGTAGATCTAAGATTGGTGGCCTAATTTCCACCGAGAGTTTAAACCGAATCAGAATGTAAGAATCAACCGACTACAGAGGATTCTTCTGTCGTTCGACGTAACAGGGGAATACTCGACTGTAATTGGTTGATTCTTACATTCTGATCCGATTTAAATCCTCAGTGAAAACTAGGCCACTTTATAGAAATTTTGTGTGCGGTAAAACCCTTAAGGCCATAGCACTTTCCGTAACCTTAAGACGTGAATTTAAGCCGGATGAGCCAATCAGGATATTGATTTAGATCTATGTACTCTAACGGAAATAGAAATAACAGTAAATTTATCCATAAAGCGTATTTCAACCGGTTGAAATTTACCTTATTGCGAGATTATGGATAAATTTACTATTATTTCCATTTCCGTTAAATTACGTAATGCAAAGTAATCTAAAGTATTCTGATTGGCTCAGCTTAAGTTTACACCTTACGTATGCTGTTATTTTGTGTACGGTAGCCTTTAAAGGCGGAGGTTAAACCCAATCTTAGCACATGCTGTGATAGGCAAAGAGGTAGGAGACTATTAGCAGTAGGGAGAGTACTAGCAGAGGGAAACATGACAATCTAAAAACCTGTAAACCGCAAAACCAGATATTGCTACCAGATATTGTCGCCTTCTGAAGAAGTAAATGTTAACAACAATCCATCTTTTTGCGAGATATATTCCTAAGGAGAAATAAATCGCCGAAATCTCTATTGATTTGATAAATTTTGGAGATTTCAACTATTTATTTCAATAACAATAACTATTTATTTCCCATCAGAAACATCACGAAAAGATTATTGTGTAGTTAATGTCCATTTCTTCAGAAGTGGTGCGGTTTGTGCGTGGCAACATTTGCGGTTACAGGTTTCGGGCTGTCATGTCCTCTCTCAGGTTCAGGTAGGTTTCTCTACTAGCAGTAGATTCAATAGTCCAGGTTTCTGTATTATAGTTTCCTTAGCCGCTTCTCTTATAATACTTAAAAAATTTTTTAAATCCATATATCCATATTTCCAAAAAATTATGAGAGTTGATTATAAAGTTTAAAAAATCTTGTCGTGTATAGGCAACAAATGTTTATCTTAAATTTAAAATCATAAAAATCTTTAAAATATAACTAACAATTAAAAAACAAAGAAACGGGCTAATATGAGAGTACAGTTCACAATGCGCAAAATATTAACAAATATTAACAAATTTTTACTGTTTATTCAGTAAACTATACATCAATGACATTTTTTCAACTCTTTTTCAGTTAACATAAACGAAACTTAAATATATTAATGTAAATTTCATTTGGTTCATTAAGGATAAGTCACTCACAGTTTGCCGAACTGTAAAAACTGAAATGGCACATGTCCTCAGGAAACCGAGATATTTGTATATGTTAATAAGCTTGGAAGACAAAATTCTTAAAGTTTCGTTTATTTAATAAATAGGTGATAAAGAGAAATACGGAAGAATATATATTCAAGACAAGTATCCAATGTAGGTTTTATTAAAGTTTTATTAAGATTTTTTTAATTTTGAAAAATATATGCATTATTATTTTAATTCCCTTAAAATTATATCATTTCAGCTATACTTTTAGCTACTCTTATTGCCTTAAGTTTTTTGTGTGCCCACTGCCATCACAGCGATGTAGCGAGTTTTTTTTTCTAGCGCGCTGTGATTTGTGCGCAATTGATATTAGGGTATCTTCCAATAAGCAACTCAGTCCAACACAGTGATCATCCTCGTTTAATACTGACGAACAACAAGAATGATGTAATGATACACTATGTCACACCGTGTGTGTTCTTGTTGGAAAGCACCCATCCCTATCTTCTTATTGCTCTCTGAATGCCAAGAATATTGTCTTCAGTACTTTCAAGGAATCGCTAATTGAATAATAAATTCTGAATGCTAAAAAAGATAGAATGATGTTCGTGTTATTTATATCGATTTTCGAATAATGCACTAAATGAAAAGCCCAATTATTAATTTCAAGTTTCAAAAATCAGTAAGTCACATCAAGAGAATATAAGTTTCGTAAAGATGCAGTCCAAAAGTTCTAAGAGAGCTTTATTTAAATTAATTTAGTTATAAACACAAAACTCTCATCTTAAAATTTATGATATTGTAATTAGTAAAAAATGAAAAAATATGTTATTCTTTTTTTGGAAATATTTATTTTGGAAATATTGTTTATCTTTTTTTTTTTAAATTCATATCATATGCACATCATACCGTCAATTACCTATTAATTCAATACTCTATATTATAATATAATTAGACCTGTAATAATATAATGTATTAAAATAATAAAATTATAATAGAAAAACGTATATATCTCAATTTATATGACGATAGTAACTGCTGTAATAATTGTACCGCTAAACATAATGCTAATCATAAGAAATTATTCGTATACAACGAATAATCCTGGTGCAATAGCAACAAATGAATTATGATTGAAACTTAGTAATAACAATTAGTAAAGACGACGATAATCAGCCGCATAAAAAAAATGTCGGCGTTATGATCTCCTAATTTGATATGCAATAATAAACGCAGCAACTTGTCACGTTCTATTAATTTTAACAATCAGAATGAGAAATCGGATAATCGACATTCTTATTGTTCCGTTTGTTTCATTCCGAAGATATGCAAAACATAGTTTGGAGGAATGTTAGAATTAAATTACGTGAAGTATAAAAAGAGACGTCGCAGAAATACTTTGTTCTTTGCTGTTGACACACATTATATTTTTAAAAATAAAACTAATGTTCATTTTTGAAAAATGAGAAAAAAGTTCTCTACTCTTTTATGTTTTAATTATGTTTTAATATATTATTTAACTTTCTTGAATTTCAAAATGATGAAATAGTTACTCATTATTTTCTCAAATTCTATTTTACTGATTTTTATAAATGCACTCGTTTATATACAATTTTTAAGAAAAGTAGATCGAGCTGTCAAAAGGCTAACATTTTATTTTCCATTAAAAATATTCAAATAATTCATTTTTTCTTTTCAAGTCGAAACTGTTTTATCCTGGATCCTAAAAATTTTTGAGTACATTAAAGTTCGATGCTTATTATTATTATTATTAGATAACATCTTATCTAGTATCCCATTTTCCTTGATAATTATGCACATTTTATTATGCTTACATTCTAAATTCTATCGCATCGAATTAAAATTATTTTGTAAAAGCAAATAAAAGTGATCGAACTAGAATTAAATTTCACGTAGTAGAAAAAATAATTTTCTAAAACGTTAAATCTGATTTACAAAAAAAATTTTTTTAACAAAATCTGTATATTGATGCACACAATTTTTAAGAATTTAAGAAAATATCTTCTTTTCGTCATAAAAACGGTTGTAGCCTTTGATCGAAAGATATGACTCACCATTTGATTGAAAGATATGACTCACATTTTTACAACACGGCATCATTCTGTCAAACTTAATTCGCTACGCAGCTCGTCATTGTACAGATTATAATTCTCTTTTGTTAATTCGTGGAAACGTGTTGACACACTTGATTATTACAAACGTTCACACGCAAATTTCAAAGAAACTGTGTAAAAAAGTATCGATTGAACGTTGAAGTGGCGTGAATCGATTATTATTTTAAAGAAATCATCGTAAAAAGATCAAATATCAATTAAAAATATCAATTAATCTGGATTTAAGTCTTCTCGAGTCGCATCATTCTTATATTAATCGAACGTTCTTTTGAACATTTAATATAAACTGCACTGCACTTTATCGCATTTCTGAGATTTTCAAATGCTTAGCGAATTGTTAAAAAGCACCGGGAATTAACCGACTATTTACACGCAGAAATTAGAAGCAAGATTCGTATAAAATCTCTTTGTGTGTAACGTTTCGATTGCATTGTAATTCCTTTTTCCGCTCTTTATTTGCACAGACTCTGAAATCGAGTGACGTTGAAAGAACAAATTAAAATTAATAGTTTAATTATAATTTGATTACAATAAGTAACAACTCGGATTGTATTACAAAAAAGAATGAAAAAAAAAATTTCTGAGGCTTGTTATGAAAAAGCAAATATTGAACAAATCCGGCTTCTAATTTCCCTTATCGATTTTTTGGCAGGTCTATATAAATCGCATCGCGCTAGATCACACTAGATTTCGATCCAGCAATCCTCCGAGTAGATCTGATCCCACTTGAAGCAGGCCCGTGGATCCATCGCGGATCCAATCAAAGCTATCGAAAGATGCCAACGCGGACGTTGTGGGCGAGACTATAGGAGTACTTCCGTCCCCGCCACCGCCGGTAAAAGGCCCGATTAAATGCTTCCTGATGTCCGGGCTGAGATGATCAGATAAAGATATGACATCTGTGTTCGCACAGTGTGGAACTATCTGATTGTCCACATTGATGGATAACGGAGTCAGGTTACTCGATAACACAGTTGACATATTACAAGAACTCATCAAAGGATCCTAAAAAATAAAATTACATTTGATTTTACTACTTTTACGTGAGTTACGTTTAAAAAAATATGAGAATATACGAGTCGACGAATTTTGACAATTAAGTACAAATTAAATTTTTAATTTATTTGAAGAGATATCTAATTTAAAATTTGATTACGAAGATTTCTCGCTTTAAGTATTTAAAATATCAAAGTATATAGAATTGTTGCAATGATATATAATCGTATTTAAAATAAAAAATTCAATTTTTTATTGGTTTTTATCATCATATATAAATATTTACAATTTATATTTTCCAATTATTCATAACTAAAACTTAGTATTAAATAAGAACTTAACTATCTGACAAATGAGTTTGTTTTTATTGGCTTGAAAAACTTAAAAAACAAATAAAACGTTGCTGCGTTTCACAGAAAAGACAAAAGGAGTAGAGAGAAGATTATGCTGATAGTGACACATTAAGCGATAAACTGCTTTTTAGCGCCCTCGATGTTCTTCAAGAGCCCCATTCCTCATCGTTCGCGTGACTTCAGACTTTCATAAATGTAAATGAATGATTACTGAGCAAAGCGACTGTGACTATCATGTCGCGTGATCTAGACGAAGGTAAGCCTTGTGCAGATCGTAAAGACGATAACTATTTCATGATCATAATTCTTATCAGATCAGAGTTTGATGACCGATCATGTATCCGATAATCCATTATTATCCAATAATTGACATCTGTCTACATTTACATTTTTTAAATTTATTTTAATATTATTTTGTAATTTGAAATCAAATAATAAATATATGTGCAAATTAAAGAGTTTATTAAAATTACTATCTAAAACTTAGATAACTTTCCAAAAATAATGAAAATATATAAAAAATATATAATTTATATCATTTTTATATTTAACACATATTTAATTTTATAACTTTTTATAAAAGAAATTCGAATTTTAAATTTTCAATTGCTAACGATAGTTTGATAAAATAAAATCATTTTAATTGTTATATTATTTAATTATTATATTGAATATCTATCTGAAGATGAGTCTTGGCAACAGATTTGATGATAAAATCGTAGAACAGTAGTGGACGGAAAAGGACGAAAGTGGAAGGAAACGAAACGCAGCTGATCAGGTGATTCGATGTTCCATGTATTTCCATAACATTCAATCAACAATTCCATATACTTTGCAATTTGTGTACATAACATGACTCTAAAGTATAGCTCGTTTAATCCTAGGATGCACTCCAAAGCAATGCTGCTTACATAATTATCTTACCACGCATACAATTCTAGAAATATTATAATAAAACTCGTAGATTTCTTTTTTCCTTCCTCATTATATTCAATATGAGCAAAAGCATTAGTCATCTATAAACTATACTATATCTTTTATATTGTAAAATAAACATTACACGCAGTGCATTTCAGGATTAAACGACTAAACGAAACTATCTCGCTTATCTATGAATCCTTCTCTTCGATTCACAATTCGCAACGAACTCATTTTGCATCTCTTTCTATGAAGACGCAACTTTACACTTTCCCTTTTTTTATTTTGAAACCTCAGACGCGATCTTCGAGCTTGCGGATGCAAACTCGAGGAACAAGCGGACGTATAAAAAGTAGGAAGACCTTCTATCGGCTTGAAATCGCGATCGAATACCACAGAAACTAGCATTTACACCGCCTCCTTTAGCTCATCCTCTCTATCTATAATCTCAATCTGGCGAAAATCAACCGCGTGATAATCGAAGAACTTTTCATTTCGTGTTGCATGCAAATTTCTGTTTTAGAAAAATCAACAACGACAAGACGGCGGCCAAAAGGAGGCAGGTCTTCGGACGATTGCTTCCTCCCGGAAGCGTCCTCACGAATTCCCGATGCTCTTCGTCGTTGGCTTCACGAAGCAAACATATCCCGCACTCACATCGCAACCGGAAACCAGGAGATTCATTAGCACACTGCTGCCGCCAGTGCCGCAGGAAGGATTCCTTCTCCGACTTGTTGCGTCGATCTTGTCTAGGCCATCACCGATACCGCCGTGATTTTCGCCTCCGCCTCCTCCCCCACCGCGGTCGCCTTCCGATTCAACAAAATCGATGATATCGTCGAGGTCGCTATCACGCTGCTTCGAAAAGTCCTCGCGATGACGTTCGTTGTCACTGCGAATATGGCCGTTACTGTCAGGCAAAGTTGCCATCTGTGACACGATACTTGGCATCTGTGACGAGACGAGGCGACGCAGAAGCTGGCTGCCACAGGTGTTACCGAGAGTCGGCGGCGACTTTTTGTGAAGCGTTGTCGACTGCCGCTGTTGCTTCGTCACCAATGTATCTTCAAGATTTATACGCTCAAAAGACGAGTCCTCACACTTAAGACGCTTATATTCGTTTTCAGAGTCCGTATTAAGTCCGGAGTGTATGCGTTTATTGGGACGTTCCTGATTAGAGAACCATCGATCGGATTCGAAAAGCATGTCTGCAATCAAAATAAAATGTGTGTTAATTATATCATGTAAATTTACTATTGTACATTACATTCAATTGTTGAAGTTAATAATACATTATCAACATAATTTAATCTGCAAATATAAAAAAAAAATAAAATTAGTATAGTAAATAAAATAACGGACGAGAAGAAAAAACACATGCTTACTTTTTCTAGGTGTTTGTCCTAATATCTGCGTCGAATTTAGCAAACCTCCGCCGTGATCATTGTATCGCCGCGATACCGCTTGATCAGTTCGCAGTAATTGTGCCAGACTGGATTCGGAATTACGTTCTCGATCATCGAGTAACCTATCAAAAAAATAAATAGTAAAAACAGAGGACAAAGAAAAAAAATATTACTATATTTTTATTTTTGTTTTTCACTTTTACTATATTTTAATTTTGTATAATTATTTATTTTATAGTCATGGTTTGTAATTATTATTATAGCGCAAATTTTCATATCATC
>Ga0157363_1007393_pt1 | contig 10412 bp, 12 predicted proteins | sample AttsexASBM1_FD_111477 | JGI IMG/M metagenome (GOLD analysis project Ga0157363, IMG submission 111477) | Fungus gardens microbial communities from leaf cutter ant in Ribeirão Preto, State of São Paulo, Brazil - Atta sexdens ASBM1 | ecosystem: Host-associated > Fungi > Mycelium > Unclassified ...
AGTTCAATGAGAGTTTATCTCTGTTGATTATCAGACTAGCAAATTACAGTGTAACTACTAGTCTTATATACAAACTGATAGTATAGGAGATGCTCAGGGTTTCAGTGGTAAAACCCCTATTACCCCAAGCAGAGGTTTCAGTGTTGAGACACTAATAGGAGTAACTCTGTCATGGAAGACAGAATACTTGGAGGGTTGCAGCACTGCCATAAGACATGTTGCGAGAAAGGTGGCTACTGTAGAAGGCAGGCTTGTATGTTTTAGAGGTGATATCACTGCAGGGATGTAGTTTTTTGGACGAGTGGACTTGCATATGACATGTTGGAACTGTTAACAGATTTGTTATTCTTGAAATATTTGGAGATCCAATTGACCTCCTTCTGCAATTTAGCTGGGATAGGGGGCAGCATTTTATTAATGCTTGCTGGGGTAGGCTTATCCACAGACTTGTTGTTGTGATTTGTCAGTGGGATGATCCTGGGAGTGAGTTTGTCCGAAATTTTTTACCTGAGAGATTTATCATTCTCATCAGCTATTAATGAATCCCATTTGGATTGATAGACCGAAGAAATAAAACTCCAAATTGCCTCTCTGATACCTTTGAAGTCCTCTAACTCATTGGATTTGACCGGGTCGATTTGTTTATTCCCAATGTATTTAGCCATGAATGAGAGAGAGTCCTTGATGTTTTTGGCATCAGAGGCGAGATGTTCCATGGATCCGTGGAGTGATATCGGGTGAAAACTTCCATCCCATAGTTCAGGTTCCGTTGGCACGTTAGGGTCGTACAGTAAAGGGACATTGATAACTGTGTCATCACCATGTGTAGAAGTCGTGTTTGCATTCACGTTGGAAACACGTTGCTGAGTTGTGGCACCCATGTTGTTTCTAGTATTAGCCGCCTCGCTAACACGAATATCTTTCTCCTGGGTCGCTTCATACGACAGGGCAGAAGAAACATCGTTGATATCCATAGCGTTGTTGCCCTCCATCCTCTCATGGTATGCAACCAAAGATTTGGAGGAAGACAATGATGAATCCCTAGAAACCTGTGATTTAGAAGTGGGAGTTCTGCCTCTCACCTCATCAAAGTTGTCAGGAGAAGGTCCTGAAAATAAACCGTCCATCCCTGTGTAATTCGTCGAACACACAGTTGGTAATTGAAAGTTTTGTTGAGAATGCGTATTGGAAGAAAATGAAAATGATTTATTCCCTAAGTCTCTTACGGGCGCTACCATACGAGATGGTGGTACAAGAGAAAGAAGGGATACCATGGTCTACTACCGTGTCCCGTGTAATAAATTGTTGATTTAAAAAAAAAAAGATCTAATCGAGTTTACTGTTGTTGTCAGATTTACCTTCATTATGCTATCCTCACTACACCAGAGATTTACCAGGGCAGAATCTGCATTCCTTGATGCTCTAGCTTCTGGTGTAGATGCTATAACCTCTTTCGAGAACGAATATTCATTGCTTTGCAACGACCTTCAGAGCGCTTGTGCAGAGGGTTCTGTTGATCCAGAAACTGCCAAGTACGCTTATACGGTCTCTTCTAGAATTGCACATGTAGCTGGAAGCTTTCGTCACTTCAATGACTCTTGCAACGAATTGACGTCCCAGGTCACGGATGCCTACTCCAAGAATCATGATCTCGTCAACGAAAAGTCATCCGCTTCCAGTAGACGGGATGTCTCCCTTGCTGCTCATTGGCTAGCGTGCAATTACCGTAATCCTTATCCATCAAACGCTGTTCGTGATCGTATCTCTCAACAGGCGAGTTGGAACCGCAAGGACGTCGACGCGTGGTTTACGGATGCGAGAAGAAGGATGGGTTGGAACGACATAAAGAAACATTTTTGTAGCAACAAACGTGCGGGAGCGGTTCAGAAAGCCTCAGAATTTTTCGAGAGCCACCAATGTTTGTCAAATCCAGCTTTGGAGTCTGCATTCACGCAGATGTCAAGGCGTGTCCATGAACTTTTTGTCGAACCATTCGGGTAGGTCAAGCTATTCGTTCAAAAATCTATATCAGATGACCGTATTGTCGGGGGACTAGGAGTTATGGTGCGTCTCTAAGCCTCGTATCACTCTTGTTTTCCAATATAGGACTCAATTGAACATATCACTAGCCACGGTGTCCGGTTCCAGCTCTTCCATTGATAACTCACGAAAGCGTCGGCGATCTTGTGACGCTGACTTGAATTCAAAACGATCAAGGTCTGATTTCGCTTCGACTGAACTGCTGTTAATTTACCTCATTCCAAAGGTGGGAGAACGAGATTATCCCGATTCAGTATCCACCACCTTCCTCGTCACAATCCCAAATTACTGAACCGAATATTCAATCTAAAAATTCGGCGTTTTCATATAAACAGCTCACTTCCCAATCGCTTTCCACATCGCCAAATCGTACACGATTTCCTCACTCTGAAGTAGAAGCCCACATTCCTCACCCAGACATATCGCACAGTTTGTCGGTTCCAATGTCGTCATCAACAAGTCTCGTAGACTCTCCTCCTTTAGACTCACCAAGTGCAAGAGAGTTGGCATCTCAAAGCCATGGCAGAACTGGATCCTCTCACAGCCACTCCCCTCAATCCTCCTTTTCCCCGCCCACTGCTTCAAGGATACAATCTACTAGAGCGCATGAGAATCTCTCATTTGTACTTCCGGAACCTGTTCCTTGTAATCAGCCTACAACCTTTGAGGTGGTTGATGCGGCCCTCTGTGGCTTCGAAGACTACCCGTGCTTATCACTCGTAAAAGACAACAGTCAGTGTCAGGGTTTTGCGGCGTCAGTGGCTGACAAGACTTTGCCATCAACTCCACTCGGAACATCATTATGGGATACTTTGACTGATCAAATTGATAACTCTTCATGTGGTCAAACTACTTTTCTCTCAGGTTGCACAGATAAAGTACTTGCAAAAGCTAACTTCGGTTTTGATCCATTTTCTGCTGATAATTCATCCTCACTATCCCAGCTGGATGAATTATTTTTCTGGGATTTATTTACAGATACTCCTTCGCCTACGGTAGACCTTGCAGCAGATTCTGAAAGACTGAAACAAGTAGTTCAGCTTGAAGCCCTCAAGAAGCAACAGATCCTGCTTCAGGCTCAGATTCAAACATTGTTCGTTGTTCAGCCTCTGGTTGGAGAGTTTTACTCATATTATTATCAGAGAGAGACATCTTGGTTCTTCGTCCATGAATAAATCATTTCTACATGAGTAATGAACTTTGTATGTTGACTATTAAATACCCTACCTCTATCAAATATGTCAGGATTCTTTTGACACACTTGTCTTCATGCCTTCGAAACAATGATAGAACTGAAGAATATAAGGCCTTACACTCTTACTAATTATTTATTTTTGATCAGTTACTACAATTTGCTATCAATGTTAAACACATCCGAGTAGTTGTAGATATAGTTGGAGCAGTCACCAGCATTAGGTCAATATTTGTAAGGAAATAACATCCAGGTTAGCTGAGTAGATTACTAGTAGTAGCCAGAAATGTTATGACCTTAAGCTTGGCTCAGGTTGTGACTGAGGCAAACCCTTGAGTAAGAAAAGGAAAGATGAACAAATGATAAAGTATAAGGATACAGAAAAGTACCTAAAGACTACAAGGAAAACATAAGGTGTCCTTGAAGAAACAATAAGAACTCAGCAAGGAAACAATGAGGGAAACTACAAAAGATACTGACTGATACATAATACATATGAGGATAAAGTAAGACATAGTGTTATGAACTTAAGCCTAAGTTATATACCTTTTGTTAGGAACAGACCAGCCACTGAACCAGTTACACTAAAAGTGTGCAATGTCAAGCTTAGCTTTAATATCTGGCTGGTGCTACATATGCACTGACACCTTGAGTGATTGGTTTGTACACATCTAACTATATTATGTACCAGTCCAAGATCCATTTCAATCATTGACTACTTCATAAACAGTCTCTATAGACTTTCTAACAAGCTTCTTAGTGACCAGCTATAAGAGAACCAGTGTTACAATTCAAAACTTATAGAGTAAAGAACCTTGTATTAGAGTTAATACAAGAGAACTTGATGGAGTTCTAAGTACAAAGTGTCTATTATATACACTGGGCTGAGTTATAACTCAAAGACCTTAGAGTGAGTCAAAGAGAAAGAATCTTATATTGAGTGACACAAGAGAACTCAATAGAGAACTCTGTACATACTTGTCTATCTTATATACTAAAACTAATGGTCTATGCTCTACTATTCTAGCCTACTCTAAATAACCATGTATTTTCCTTAAGGTTGACATGCAAATAAAAATAAAAAATAAAATAAATGAAGTCCACTTTTCACAACTCTGACATTATCCCTCCTTCAAGATTTCTCCTCCAGAGAAACTTGCTTCTTCTTTCCATATTGTCTTATCTTTCTCCTTTTACTTTTTCTAATTTCTCTCCAACTCCCTCAAGTATTCATTTTCAAAATTTCCATCATCTTAGCTATACAATATCTTTGCTATATATTTTCCAGATAATTTCCCCCTCCTGAAGTCTTTTTCTTCTGCCATATCTAATTTTTCATATCTTCTTACTTCTGTATTTATCCTCCTCTCAAACTTTGCTACTACTTCTTTTATGTTTTCCAAATCTTCTTCTCTGTTACAATGGATATTTTGAGAATGCAACATGGACTAGAGTGAAGAGTAATAACATTATGATTGGCTATGCTGTAGTTGTCTCAGTCAGCGCCTCATGTGGTAAGCATCTTAGCCTTGCTTTTTTCTCATGTATTATGACTTGTCTTCCTCATGGACTATGAACTATTTCCTCATATACTTCATATATATATAGCATAGATACTATCATGTATTCTTACACTTTACCACTTATACACTTCTCTTACTTTTTCTCAAGTCTTTGCCTAAGTGCAACCTGAGCTCTAAAGCTAAGGTCGTAACATTCTCTTTCCCAACTATCATGCTCTAGTGTAAACCCCTTCTATTGCACCAAATACTTTATTACTTCTCTTACTTTTTTTCATCTAATACTCTTTTAACTTTCCACTCTTTAACTTCTTCTACTTTTACCAGTTTTACTTCTTCCACTTTCTGTCTTTTTACTTGTTCCTTATATTATACTACTTGACTGACATTCATAACCAAATGAATTCTCATCAAAGTAGGAAATCATAATTTGGTTGCATTAGTAAATACTATCTTATCTATGATATATGGACTAACATATCAATCCACTAATTTCTTTGCCAGTCGTTCCTTAAACACTAAATCTTTCATACTCAATATCACTTTATTCCCTACTTTCCATACTTCTACTTCTTTCCTTCCTCTATCTGTCTGTTGCTTTATCTCCTCTTGTACTTTTTCAATGCTGCTCCTGCTTCTTCTTGCACCTTCTTCATTCTTTCTGCAAACTCTGTTGCTTTCTTCATTTTTTTCTTCCTCCTAATATCTATTCCTATTCTTAATTCTCTACTATAATTTGCTATAAACAGAGACACTTTAGTTGTTGAATGTGCCTTGTTATTAATTACAAACTCTGCTGATGCTAGTCATTCTGGCCAGTCTTTTTGCCTATAGTCCACAAAGAATTGAAGATACTATTCTAACTCCTGATTCATGCATTCTGTTTGTCCATTTATTTGGGGATGAAATGTCATCAACAGCTTTATCTCAATTCCTAACATATTGTTCAACTTCTTTGTCATCTCTGCTGCAAACTGTGGTCCTCTATCTGACACAATGCTCTCTAGCAACCTATGCAACTTCTATATATTATCTTTAAACAACCTTGCTAACACTTCTGCCAATATTCCTAGCTACTAATAGTAATTTTGTAATAAAGTCCACCATCAGATGTGTCTACAGCTTCTCTGGAACCTTGCTTAACTTTAACTTCCCTACTGGTACTTCTATTCTATTCTTTATTCTCTGACATATATTGCACCTTTCTATATATTTTCCCACATCTCTTGTTACTCCTGACCACCAATATTTTCTTGTTACCAACTCTGTTGTCTTCTACTTCTATCCATATCCTGCTACCAGTATATTATGGTGCAACTAGATTATCTCCACTCTCAATGCTTCATTCTTTGGCATATATACTTTTTCTTCTTTCAATACCAAACTCCCTTCTATCTGCCACTCCTTTCCCCTCAATGCTTTTACTCCTGCTTCATTTCCTTTACTACTCTAACTACTTCTTCATTCTTACTCCTAGCTATTTTTATTTTTTCTAATATATCTACCTCTGATCCTTCTATTACTACTTCTGATAAATTATGAAGCCAATGGTCCTTAATAAATATTTGATTATCATTGTCCTTTTCTACTCCTACTTTCTAGTCTAGTCTTCTACTTAATTCATTTGCCTTCCCCATTTTTGTTCCTAGAACATGTTTCAAGGTGAAATCAAATCTTGACAAATATAAAGCCCATCTTACTTGTCTTCTGTTCAGTTTCTGTACTTTCATGAAATATTCTAAGTTCTTGTAATCTGTTCAAACCTTGAACTTGAACTTTGTGCCCTCTAGTAAGTGCCTCCAGTTTTCTAACCCTCTTATAACTGCTAGCATCTCCTTGTCATGAATCTCATAGTTTCTTTCTGTTTCATTTAGAAATTTTGAGAGAAACACCACTGGTCTCCATTTCCCATCCTCACACTCCATAGATAATACTCCTCTCATTGTATAATCTGATATATCTACTTCCATCCTCACTTTTTTGTCTAAGTCTGGTACTGCCAACACTGGTTCTTTTGTAAATCTTTCTTTTAACTCCCTAAATGTCTTCTTCTGTTTTTCTGTCTATTCTCACTTTTGATCTTTCTTTACCATATCGTATAATAGTCTAGCTATCACTGTGAAATCTTTAATAAATCGACAATAATAATTTGCCAATCTCAAGAACTTCTGTATGTCTTTAACCTCTTTTAGAGTCAGTCAATCCAAAACACCTTTCATCTTCTCTTTCTTTATCTTAATTCTCTCTGGTCTTGTCACTACTCCTAAGAAACCTACTTTCTTAACCTTTCACTTGTACTTTTCTGGTTTTACATATAAGTCATTCTCTGCTAACCTCTTCACTACTTCCTCCACTATCTCATTGTGTCCTTCCTCCATTTCTATCTCTACTATCATGTTGTCTATAAAACTTGCCACTTTCCCAATGTTGATAAAATCCCACAGGATTTTATTCATCATAGTCTGAAATATTGCTGGTGAATTTGCAAGTCTGAAGAACATTACTGTCAGCTTAGATGATCTTTCTGGCATGGTGAACACTGTCTTCCACTCATCTTCTTCCTTTATCTGTACATTATTATAATCCTATCATAAGTCCATCTTTGTAAATACTTTTTTCATACTAATATTTTCTATAATATCTGATATTAAAGGTAAAGGGTAATTATTTTTTACAGTCCATTCATTTAGATACCTATAGTTCTGTACCATATGCTTCTTTCCATTCTTCTTTCCTACAAAAAGCACAGGTGCCATTTGAGGCAATTTTGAGAGTCTGATATATTCTTTCCTCAATTGTTCTGAAGTGAACTTATGTATCTTCTCTCTCTTTCCTCTTAACAATAAATATACCCTTCCTTTTCTTGACACAAACCCTTCCTTTGTATTAATAGCATGATTCTATAGTTTCCTTGTGGGCATCCGTTCACTGGTCTTTTTGCTAAAAACATGAATCTACTTGTGAAATCTTTCTGGTACCAGTTTTCTTGCTTCTTCCTCCAATTTTACTGCCTCCTTCTCCTTGTCCCAAATATCCCACTCTTCTGCTATCTTCTTTACTTCCATTATTCTTTCCTTCTTTGGTTTTTTCTTATCTCTCTTTTTCTGCTCTTTTTCCTCCCATTTCTTTCTTTCTTTCTCTTTCTTCTCTTCTTCCTTTTGTTTTTCCCACCCTAATTTTCCCTACTTTGGCCTCTACTACTTCTCACATTCTTCTGGACATCTTATTATTTTTACTTCTCCCGTTCTCCAGTCAATCTCGGAATTATAGTGAGCAAGCCATAGTATTTCTAGGATTACATTCCACTTCTGCTCTTCTATTATATCTATCTCTGTTCTCTCTCTATATTCCTAGTAATAAATATTTATCTCCACAGTATGTTCTATTGGCCTTTCCTTGTTGAATGTTCTATTTGCGTTTCTTACATGTATTGGTCTTTCTATCTTTTTCAGCTTAAAATCCTGCCTTCTTGTGAACTCTAAACTCATTACTAATCCTGTAGCTTTACTATCTAGCAACGTCTCTACTGTCACTCCTTTCTATGTGTTAATTCTCCAACCCAATCTTCACTATCACTTCTCTTAACATATTTCCATTGTCCAAATTGCAGCAGAATGTATTATCCACTACTCTAGAGAACACTGCAAATCTGTTACTACTTCTAGAACCTAATTGAGGACTATTAGATTCTTATCTCCACTTAAATTACTGTTCTGTTCTTAATTCTGTCCATTTCCTTCTTTGATCATTCTCCTTTGTCCATTGCCCCTGCTCCTATATTCCAGTCTTCTTCCTTCCTCAATTCTGCCTTCTATTTCCCTGTTCCTACAGTTTCTTGCTAAGTGTCCAAAGCCCTCACAGTTGTAACAATTCCTATTTCCTCTGTCCACTTCTATTGCATATGAATTGTGTGGTGTGAACCCTGCCCATTGATTTAGGAATACCATTACTGCATTTATTCATTCTATTCCCTTCATTGGAGTAAGTCCTGTCAAAGCCTGCTATTGGGGAACCTCCTATTTCTTTGGCCAAACTTGGGGCTATAGCATCTGTTGCCATTGTGCCCTATTGTCTTGCCTTAGAACTTGAGCTCCAGTATCTTATTGTCTCCTCAATCTCTCTTCTTCTCTCCTGCTCTCTCTCCAGTTTCTATCCAAGTTAATAGTCCATTCATACTACTGCTTGATAGTGTCTGGTTGGCATTCTGACTTAATAAGTCTTTGCTGGATAGTCCCATTTATGCCATATCTGAACTTTTTTACCAATGGTCATTCTTCATATCCACTTTCTCTTGCTACTCTTCTGAACTCTTGTACAAATCCATTCATCATCTTTTCTCCTTGCTCTAGTCTTCTTAATTTTACTACTTTAACTGTTTCCTCCTCCCCTTCTCCAAACTCTTTCTTTAGGTCTGCCAAGAATTCCCCTGCTGTTTTGTATTCCAATGCTCGTATCTCCAAATCTTCCAATACATTTTCCTTCCAAATATCCACTGTTATCTTCTACATATATGATAGTATCCACTGAATTTGCTCCTCCACTGCAACTCCTCTCATCCTTATTCTTAGATATAACATATATACCATCACAAACTCTGAAATCTTTTCTGGAGCTCTATCAAATACTTGTGGCTTAGCCACTTCTGTATCTGCTTCTTGTGCTCCTTCTCCTCCTTCTTGTACCACTAACAGTGCTTAGAGTTGTGCCTGCATTGTCACAAGCTACTTCTGTTGCTGCTGGATTATCTGTTCATAATTGATTCCGCTACATTGGCTCATAATGTATAGTGGTGGTAGTGATGGTGAGAGTGATGGTATTGCTGGGGATGGTATGAGAGGTGAAGAGTGATAAGAGGATAGAGCAGAACCAGTGTTGGTCTCACTCTCTGACTTGTATTTATTGTCTGTCTCTATCTCAGTAAGTGCTAGTAGGCCCTCTTCTTATTCCACTTCACGCTGTTTACTAACTACCTTAACTACTGACTACTGTTCTAAGAAAACTGTAAACAATTTTGTCTTAAGAAAGATGTTCTACTCTAGACTGAGCCTGAAGGACACTGGTTGTTCCTCTGCATGTACAGGTCATAAGAGGACACTGTAGTACAAGCCTTCTATGTAAAAGTTTACAAGTATGCTACTTCAACACCAAATACTTAAATGATAAGTATGTTTAGGTAGAGGCCTGTGCTTAGTTCCTACCATCCATAGCAATCTTCTGGTGGCTGCTACCAACACCTTGGATCTAAGGACTGGCCTTGTCTTCTTGACTTTGGATGGTGTTGCTCTTAGTTGAGGATGATGAGAGAATAAGTGGAAAAAGTAGAATGTCAAGATCGTTGAAGGTGGACTTCGTTTTCTCTATTTTATTCTTCTTTTTCTTTTTCTTTTATTTGATTTTTCTTGTCATTTTCTATTTTTAGAGCAACTAGGGTTAGGGTTGATCGGTCACGCTGTCACATCAGACACAACTTGATGGCATAGTCACAAGACTGATCACGGGACTTAGGAGAAGGAAGTAGAAGGTTCTGGAATAAAGTAACGTCATACAACATGGACAACACATGTTGGCCTCATGTTCTACACATGGTTGTTTAGGGTAGGGTGCACAGTAGTGAGCACAGACCATGGGTAGTAGTATATAAGGTAGACTACTTTGTAAAG
>Ga0157363_1007395_pt1 | contig 10411 bp, 9 predicted proteins | sample AttsexASBM1_FD_111477 | JGI IMG/M metagenome (GOLD analysis project Ga0157363, IMG submission 111477) | Fungus gardens microbial communities from leaf cutter ant in Ribeirão Preto, State of São Paulo, Brazil - Atta sexdens ASBM1 | ecosystem: Host-associated > Fungi > Mycelium > Unclassified ...
CTCGTAAACTGACATTTTCAATCGAGAATAACTTTATGATGCAGACACAAATCGACTAATGTTTCTATGGTTATGTTGACAGATGCCCAAGTTTATTGTATGACGTCTATGATCTATTTATTTTGACTACTTACCGCTAAAACTATCTATAGGAAAACGGCGGAAGCAAAGTTGTACATCTAATATTTTCATTATTTTTATTTACTTGTTTCCTTTTAATACTCGGATGTGAAATCCGTATGGGATCCTGCTCTACACCTGTTATTTTTTTCTATGATTATTGTTTGTAATGCGCAATTGACAAGATGGAAGAAGATATTCTTTACAATATCGACAATATTTGTCTGGGTTAGAACTTGATTGTTGATTGTTCGGTATCCTTATCGTTTATGGCGTCTAATCAATCGTTTAATCACATCGATAAAGAATCGATCAATCCACGAAATGTCGATTGTTAAGCGATGCATGCGTGGCGCGTAATCGATAAACACTCACACAGATTCTAAAACACTCAGATCATTATGGCCGCTCTACCATAATTGCCTCGACCATAGCGCGTCTCGCCTCGTGGTAGACAAGTATTACCGCGCTACCGTTGAGATCCTTTCCGCTACTGTAAAACACGTTCGCCCGCATTTGAGATCTGTTCAAATAAAATTTGGAAAGCAGGGAAAATCTCATTTTTCTCGATCAAGTGCCCTCGAAGCAATCATACCGCGGAAACGCTTGGACGTGATCGCATGGCCGTGCCACCACAAATCCATCGTGCACGCAGCAAGATCGCCAACATTTCTTTGGTCCTTCCGGATTCTGTCAAGTATTTGGCCTCAATAAAGTGACGAGCAGCAATTTGGCAGTCAGACCAGATTATCTCATCAAGACGAGACAAGCGTCGCAGTAGCAGCAAGCAAGCATCGCACCAGTGACAGCACACAATTCAATAAAAGCAGCCGCAAGGCCTGCGTTTAAGCATCAAAGACGCAATCCGGCTTATATTACATCATATCTTGATGCAGAATCAACGTTTTGCGATCAGAATCCTGTCGACGGCGGAAAACAAGGTCCAATCTAAACGACGTGCAACGGGAGCCCTCCGGCGCAACATCTGCGAGAGGAACGTTTCCGTCTAACAATGCTCGACTGGAAAGCATCTAACATCTATCGCATCCCCTTTTAGGATTAATTGCGTGCGTAACAAGGTAAGGAAGACCATTGTCTCCGTTGTCAACCAAGTTCCCTTCGCCGCGTCCGTTGCGTACACGCGTTCGTATTTGCATTCAAGATGGTCGACCAATCAGAAACGACGATACTTAAGCGATAGCGCGCGACCATAAAAGCATCATGTACGCGTATTAGAACTTATGTAGTCAATCGCCGCTATTAGGCCACCAATACTGGCTCATTTCGAAGAGCGGAAGGCGAAATTCGAACACTATGGGCGGAATATAACGAGGTGCAATCTAGAATCATCAGATGAGTCCGAAGGCTGCGATCGAGACGGTTTCGAGGAAGCGTTCTATGCGTTATCCGCTAAGATCCGCGAGCTCATTTTCCCTTCGCCGACATTGCGAACGTCCATCTTTTCTCCGTTCCCTTCAAGTGTTCGCGACTCAGATCATACGCACATTCGATTGTTAAATTTACCTAAGTTAAATTTACCAACATTTTTCGGCAAATATGATGAATAGTTCCCGTTTTTCGATACATTCAACTCGATTATCCATTCCAACACCTCGCTCTCAAATACGCAAAGATTTCAGTATCTACGAGCGTCACTCACCGGTGATGCAAACGCTGTAATCAGTTCATTAGAATTGTCGGACGCGAATTACAACGTCGCGTGATCAATTCTCAGCGATATGACAACAAGCGCGTGATTGTTCAAACTCACGTCAAGGCTATAATGGATTTGCCGATTATGACAAAAGAAAATGCAACCGATCTCAGAAGAACAGCGCCGCGAAACATTTGCACGCCTTTCAGGCATTGAAGCGTCCCATGACACATTGGGACAATCTTCTCGCCCTCATTCTAACCTCTAAACTTGACTCATTCACGTTATGTGAGTGGGAAACTTCTTTAACGGGTTACCGTCGTTTAAACAGCTGTTAGATTTTATCGCTCATCGATATCAGCTCGAAGCTACAAGGGCTAGCACCACTTCCGCAAAAAAGATCGAGGCAAAATCGCAGCCAAATGTTAAGCGGTTATCGTCGTGCGCAGCTACCATTAAATCTAAACCACTTCTGTCAAGGAGATCACGCCATTTATTATTATTATTGCAAAAATTTCGTGGCACTTTCAATATCACAAGGGCCGCGGAAATTCGCAGTCGCAAACTTTACGTTAATTGCTTGCGCTACTCTTTTCATGCAAGTAAATGCACTTCCGGTCAATGCAAGGTCTGCCAGGCAAAGCACAATACGCTGCTTCATATGCCCTCAGCCGCGGACCCATCGACTAACAATACCGATAAGGAAGTTTCACCTAAGGCAACTCTTCCTCTCTCCGTCCTAGCGACTCATGCTTCAGGATCATTTAATAGCGAATTGGTCATGCTTTCGACTGCGGTCGTGCTCGTCTGCGACATCGACGGCTCGCGCAGTGCGTGTCGAGCTTTGTTGGATTGCGGAAGCGAACTGCGTATCCAAAAAATTTGTGGAAGCTCTCGATTTAGAAACGCATCCATTAGATATCTCGATTTCCGGTGTCAATGGCACGGTAACCTCGTCCAATCACGTTAGAATCAAATTACAATTGCGACTCAACTCGTACACCGCGGCTATCGAATGCATCGTTACTAATAAAATTCCGGTGATTTCTTCGGGGCAGGACAAATTTAATTTTCCGCGTAACATTCGTTTAGCTGATCCGCGATTTCACATATCGTCGGATATTGATCTTTTAATCGGAGCAAAGTTATTTTGGAATCTGATATGCGTTGGTCAAGTCTTCAGACAAGCATCCAATTCTCAAGAAAATACGACCAAGCTGGATTTTAGCGGGTCGTTTGGGCAGCACCATATTGATCGCTTCAAAGGTTCACTCATTTCACGCATCTGTAACCAATGCAGAATTACACGAACATGTCAGTCGTGCCTGGCAAATGAACGACATCTATACGCAATCGGACAATTACATAATGGAGGAAAATATGTGCGAGCGTCACTTTTTAGATAACGTGTCTTAAAATTCTCAGGATAGATATACAGTCAAGCTTCAGTCAGAGAGCAAATGTTAAATAACATTGGCGATTCGTGTGAGGCAGCTCTCAAGCGATTGAGGGGCATCGAGAGGCGTTTCAAGCGCGATCCTACACTTAAAATTCAATGCTTCTCGACACGATATATTTATCGCTATACATATGCGATGTCTAGAGCCATCTATTGCGGAAGAACAATGTCGTTTTCTTCCCCACCATTGCGTCTTCAAAACGGTTGAGCAAACATCGAAAATCTGTATTATATTCGATGCATCTTGCCGCAGCAGTTCCGGCAGATCGTTAAACGTGCTTCTAGTGGGACCGACCGTTCAACAAGATTTAATCTCAATTTTGATGCGCTTCCATCTTTTCACTTGTCATCACCTCTGACATCAAAAAATGTATCGGCAGATTTTAGTGCATCCGTCTCAGACGCGCAGAGAATTCTTTGGCGCGACGATCTCTCTGTTAATGTTGATACGTACGAGCTCACTACCGTCTCTCATGATACAGCTTTCGCATTTCTAGCCACCAGGTGCCTTAAGCATTTGGCTGAGCAGCACGCTCATCAATTCACTCGCGGTTCAGCATGCGTTCTTCGGGATTTTTATGTCGATGACCTGCTCACCGGAGCGGACGATACAGTCGACGAATTAAAACTAATTCGCGATGAAACCATTCAGCTATTAAAATTAGGAGCATTTGATTTAAGCAAATAGGTCTCGAACTGCTCTGAACTATTGGAAATAGGCAACCGTGTGCCAGTCATTATCAGAGATAATTTTCGGACTCATGTATTCTGGGCATGCATTGGAATCAATGCCAGGATACGTTCCAATTTTTCTGCAAACTTGATACAGAAGCTCACGGTGTATCAAAACGGGTCCGCCTTTCCGAGATTGTTAAATTGTTCGATCCTCTGGGTCTTCTGGATCTAATCATTGTGATCGCAAAACTCATCTTGCAAGATTTGTGGCAATTGGCCATGAGACGATCCGTTCCAATGAGACGTATCCGTTCCTCAGGATATCACACTCGCTGGATTACTTTCTGAATACAGATGAGTGATTTGAATTAACTAAGAATTCCTCAATGTGTTAAACTCAATATCCATCAACTAATCGTGGAAGTGCACGGATTTTGCGAGTCAACGCGCGTTCGCAGCCTGTATATACCTTCGCACCAAGCTCAACCATCAGTCTCTCAACCATCAGTCCAAGTTATTGTGCTCAAAGTCGCGCCGCTCAAGACCGTCTCGTTACCGCGATTAGAGCTATCGGCCGCCTTACTATTGGAGCGCTTAATCAACAAGATTAGAGAGTCCTTGGAATTCTCGCAATGCCCGATTTATTTATGGTCGGACTCAACGATTGCATTAAACTGGATAACCTCCCCCTGGTCAGTTTTTGTGGCAAACAGGGTGAGTGAAATTCAGCGCCTAACAGGAATCAAACGCTGGCATCATGTCGCATCTTCCGACAACCCTGCCGATACATTATCGCGAGGGCTAAATTCCTGTGACTTTATCAATGCTGAGAGGTGGTGGAATGACCCCGAATTCCTAAAATGGGATGAAAAACACTAGCCGCCCAATGTCTTCACGCGTTTAGACAATGATCTTCTCGAACAAAGGAAAATCTGCGTAGCCGCTTCCATTTCCCGTCCTTGCATCATCGACGACTTGTTAACCAAATTTCCAATTTGAATAAAATATGCCGTATCATAGCGTATTGTTTAAGATTATCCACCGGTGTGCCTTAAGATTAAGACACACCGGGAGCACGCAGTATCTAATTTCGTGTCCCCCCCCCCCCGTTGAAACTATCTATCGTTTTGTATTTGCAGAACGGTGCAACAGCGAGCATTCTATCGCGAATATCAAGCGCTAGTCAAGTCTCCTTTCTTAGATGAAGATTAATACGAGTTGGCGGGAGATTGAAAAATTCAAATCTCGCGTTCAATGCGTGCCATTCAATTCTCCTGCCACGCAAATTAACACACATATTAACTCATCGTATTATAGAGTGTAGCACACGCGAAACTTACGCGCGAGTTTGCAAGCCACGATGGCTTTCGTGCCTCAGCGCTTTTGGCCGCTATCATTGCGATCCACCGTACGTGGAATAATATTATACAAAAATGTATTACCTGTTTTAGGACTAAACCTAATCAATCAAGACCTAAGAGGCCTTAATGGGCTCATTACAGGCCAGCCGAGTTAACGTCTTTAGACCTTTCTCTCGCTGCGGTGTAGACTATGTCGGGCCGCTCTTATTACGTGAGGAAAAGCGTCGAAACGCGCGTCTAACTGCCTCGATGCGTCTCGCCTCGTGGTGGACAAGTATTACCGCGCTATCGTTGATCCTTTCCGCTATTGTAAAACACGTTCGCCCGCATTTAAGACCTGTTCAAATAAAATTTGGAAAGCAGAGAAAATCTCATTTTTCTCGACCAAGTGCCCTCGAAGCAATCATACCGCGGGAAATGCTTGGACGGTGATCGCATGGCTATGCCATCACAAATCCATCACGCAGTAAGATCGCCAACATTGATTTAATTTAGAAAGGCATTCCTTTGCTAAATATTCAAAATTATTGCAAATTTGATAAATAATTTCGATTTTCCTTTTAAATCTCCAAGATTTTGTTTTTTCCAGCAATTTAAAACGAGATGGCAACTTTATCGCACTACTAACAAACAAGCCGTTTTATTTATCTAAAAATCGACATTATTATTCATTTTACACACCTTAGTAATATGCCCAGATTTAAACCATAATTGACATACTATTTGTCTGCATTACTTTTACGGGCTGAATTCGTTGAGGAGCGAAATCCACACTTGTCAGCTCCGTGTCTTCGCTTTTTGCAAATTTGATATACTAAAATGTCATTTTCTAAATTTCCTAAATCAGAGTTTTGTTGAGAATTTATATTAAATTTCTTACAGTTTGAAACAGTATGGCCCTCTTTTTTGGCAAATTTGACGCAAATTATTCATGTAATCTCGTGCCTTATTCTGATTTAATTTAATTCCCTGCCTCTGTCGTAAATCACTCATCTCCCGCAATTTTCTTTCTATTCTTAATGCATCTATCACTGTCCCTTTTAAATTTTGGGCGATTCTTTGCTATAAATCAGGCTTTAATCCCCTAATAAAACACTTACATATGTCTCTTTCTAATGAATTTTTAATATTTTGATCCGAGAGAATATTTTCAGAATTTTGATATACTTCTAATATTTGCTTCCTTAGAATTTTTACTCTATTCGCGTACATAACAACATCTTCACCTCTCTTTTGATGAACTCATCACATTCTAACTCTCTTTGTAATTGATGAATATTTTTTGCAGCCCTATAAACTTGTTTTAAATTTTTAATTAATTACACTACTGAAATCTTGATCCTGAATTATTCATTGTTGGTTCCTCCACTATTATTGATCTCATAACTTTGGTAAATTGTGATTCAGTTTCATTCGATAACATAAATTTAGTTTTCTCACATCTCTCAATAAAATAATTCAAAGGAATATTTTTGCCATCAAAGAAAGGCTCCGCTTCAATAGTATATATTTTAATATTACAAAATAATTTGAACTGGCTCATTGTTTCAAATCTTCTGTTAAGAGCTGAATCAGTGCGTTTCCTAATTGAAATTATTTTCGTAATCATTTAAAACAGTCTCAGACAAATCTAATTCTCCGGACAGATCACTTCTTGTTGCAGAATTGCTCGAAGAAAATTTGGTTTTGGTTTGAACTTATCAGTATGAGAGGAAGAGGCTAATTTGGGGTATAGGAAATGAATGAGAACAGGGAAAAATTCTTAGATTTCAAGGTCTAGGATTATAATTTGATTTGATTCCAATAGGAATGGATGTGTATATTGTGATTACTTTACTCACTTTGACTTTCTATTGCGTTCTTGTAAATTTATCTATTTCAGATTTATTAGATGTTGATCTTGTATACTTTTCTACCTCAGAAAGTTACACTTGTCATCTCGGATGAGTTCCCATAAATTTTGTTCTGTTACATCAGATCCTCAGGAATCTTTATTTCACGGGAAAATGCGTGGAAACTTGGTTTGACGTTTCAGACTAAGGCAGTGGATCGATGCCTTATCGCGACTCAAACGCACTCGGATTAAATTTCAAAACAAAAGTCTACGGCTGAATGCAATATCTCTGCTTTAAAACAGCGCCCGTTGGTTCGTTTAGATCAAATTGTTCTTTATGACCTGGAATAGGACTGTGTGACCTTAGAAGAAAAGGAATGCGATCAATGATTTGAATTAGTTCATTCAATCTATCTTACTAAATTTAATAAATTCTATTATAGTGTATATTTAAATTTCTTAAAACTAAACTAAGTTTACTAAAATATCATCTAATTTAGTGTAAAATGTTGTGTTGTGTTGTATTGTATTGTGTTGTATTCCGCGGGTAATTTTACATTATTTCGAGAGTTTCTGAATAGGATCTTGGTAAGCGTAATTAAATTTTTGTCCTATCTCCTGTTCATTTATATAAGTTCCTTCTATTAAGCTAGGGGGATCCAAACGTTAGTGTACATAAATTGTAAATTTCTAATTGTAAATCAAGAGAAGAAGAGGCTAATTTGGGGTATAAGAAATAGATGAGAATAAGGAAGAATTCTTGGATTTCAAGACCTAGGATTATAATTTATTGATAAAGGAAGAATCTAAAAAGGCAAGCTCTGAATATTTGAAACTCTAAGAAATTAGAAAATTGTAAATTTGAGGGAAATAATTCTTCTAAATCATTTGAATTAGAGAGAGATGGGTGAAGAATATAAATTTGTTCATCTATTGGAGGAAGAAACGAAGAATTATTTTCGAAAGTGAATTCGAAGGATGATTGGCTGGAAGAATTTATGTGAAAGGAATAGTCACTTGAAGAAGATTCAGAGGAGGTTGACGGATTATTGATAGTTATGGTACTATCTAGGTTTAAGGTTGGGGAGTAAGAAATTTCAAAAGGAGGTGAAGATTCTAACCGAGAAGAGGAACTAGTGGAGGCGGAAGAGTTTTTAATTTCGTTCTCAATTTTTCTATTTATTTAATTATTTGTAATAAATTAAATTTTTTATGAGTAATAATGAAATTTATGAGTTCTAATTAAATGGCTGAAAGATTGCGTTTCTTGACGTCACGTTTGCTGGCGTCGCATTTGTTGGCGTCGCGTTTGTTGGCGCCGCGTTTGTTGCCGTCGCGTTTGTACGGATCGCTCCGCCCGTTTATTTTTATCCAATGTTTGAGAATTTTCAAATTTTTCAAAGTGTCTAATGAGTTAGGTTGGTTTAAACTTACTTTTCGATGACTTTGGAAAGATTTGATCATCCTACTCCAGGAAATTAACAGAAAAGGATGTCCCTCTGTTGCATGTTCGCGCTGAAAAAGCCGCCCTCGGAAATCACCTCATCCAAATATGCACTCCTGAACCAGAATTACTAATTAATTACTCACGATTTATCGTTTTCTGATCGGATCTGATCGCTATGCATTTTGTACATCTTAATTTATACTATGAGTTTCTTTGTCTTTGATAGGAATAATCAGGAGGTAGAGAAAAATATGAGAATCAATTGTTCCTAGGCATCGACTGATTCTATTGTTAGCTTGAAAATATCGAAAGTATTGAATTGGATTTTGTAACTTTTAATTATGGACATCGATTAAATAACTGACTTAGTTTACCATTAATTACTTTTTTCTTTTTTTACTGATTCAATCATCTTTTTCCAGGATTAAAGTATAACGCATTGTCTATGCATAATACATGTCTGTGAGATGCAGTCTAGAACAACAAAAAATTTCGAATTTGAAATCATTTCTTAATTCATATGGCACTCCAAAACTGTCACGTCATGAATATTTGCTTCATATAAAAGTTGTGCAAATTGTACTTACGAAATAGCAGTCCACATAAGATTATAGTATACACAGACTAGGTTGCATGAAGAAACAACATGGAGTTTTTAAAATTGAACTTCTAATTAATGTTTTATACAAAAATTTACGTGTATTTGTGTGTGAAATATTGATATATAATATGCGTCAATGACACATAAATAAGTTGTTAAATGTGTGTGCTATTTATAATAAGACTAATTGTCTTTAGGATTCTCTAGGGGGACACATGTAATGGGTCAAAAAATTGCAAAATTGTTTTCCATAATTTAATAATTTAACCCATCAAAAATATGTTTCTTGAGTTTTTAGAACAAAATTCGAAGCATTGACGTAATTATAAATGATTTTATTGCGGACTGTCAAGCAGGTAAAGCACCAAGCGTAGAAATGTAAACCTCGGAAAAATTCTAGAATTTTAGGATAAAACTCGAGAAATGGTGAATGATTCTTTTTTCTTTCGGCTTTGATTTGAGTTTTTTATTCGGATATTTTTTTTAGCATTTTACGATTTTGACACTGTACTGTTCCAGAATTTAGTTTTTGCACTTATCCATAAAATTTCTGTAAAAATAATTGAAAAGTTAAAATATAGTATAATGATTAATATTGTTTAATATTGATGGCTATAAATATACCTTATCTTTCACTATTATTTGAATGAATGTTTTATACTGTACTTTAATTTTAAAAGTTTAATAATAAGTGTTCCCATATTGTTATTAATACAAATAATACTTTACTAATTGACACATCTTGTCGTATACTGTGATTGTACTTATTCATTCTGAATTTTTTGTGAGACAACATTCATTACATCTCTTAAATCAATATTATATTGAGATGTCTCACAATAATTAAAATATAGAATACAAAATAATTAAAATATAGAGTACAATAACTGATATCTATCAACAAAACAGTATCTATTATGCTTATAAAGTATAAGTAATATCTATTGGGAGTACAAATTAGTTCGGTCCGTTTCTCTAAAGATGGCTCCAGCTGTTATGAATGGTTCATAGTGACAGCTGATTTTGGCGGTTTCAGAGAGGTTAAACATCTGCTAATAATATGCAGTTTATATCGCTTTGAGTTTCATACAAAAATTTTGATTTTTACTGTGTTTGAATGTCGAATTTTGTGTTAATCAAGCAGCATTTGCGGGAGATTTTGATTTTCTGCTTTAATTGGAAGAAAAGTGCGGCTGAAGCCCATCGAATGCTTGTCGAAGTTTATGGTGACACTGCTCCAACTGATAAATCATGTAGGGA
>Ga0157363_1007397_pt1 | contig 10409 bp, 5 predicted proteins | sample AttsexASBM1_FD_111477 | JGI IMG/M metagenome (GOLD analysis project Ga0157363, IMG submission 111477) | Fungus gardens microbial communities from leaf cutter ant in Ribeirão Preto, State of São Paulo, Brazil - Atta sexdens ASBM1 | ecosystem: Host-associated > Fungi > Mycelium > Unclassified ...
AACGCTATACATATATATATATATATATATATATATGAATGACTTGTAAATGAAAAATTGAATAATATATTATGTATATGTATATGCATATTAATGCAATGTTAATCGATAATACTTCAGGCCAGATGATGGTCAATTTTCTTAAGGATCATTTTTAATAGCCATTTTCAGAAATAGAAAATAAATTATGGATCGCATAGTGTTTATTTCGTTTGTATAAAATAAAAAATACGATTTTATATTTCTGGCTATGCCGATGAGCCACAAATAAAAAAATAAACAAGCATGTTGAGCATTACTATTTTAGACTATAAAAAAATTATGTAAACATAATGTATGTAATTATAATGTAAATATACATGCTTATTTTTTATTTATGGCACGTATCAGAATGTTTTCATCACCAACGTTTTAAAATGGATGTAGCCTAATTCCATTTTACATTGGGAAAATGAAATCCACGTCGACTGTAATACCGTGCGGGACTTTCCATTTGGATGATTCTGCGAATAGGGTCAGAACGGCCACTTTCAGACTTCTCCCTAGCATAAGTATTTCTTCTTTCTTCATTTTTTTTTTTGGAGCATTTGGAGACGACATACCTCTATACTTGAAATGGTACTTAGCATCCTTGTTTTACTTTGTCCGAAAATGTTTAACTTCTGAATGATTACGTTAATCACAATTAAAACAACGGCTCGGTGTTTTTGATTGCTCTCGTTTCATTCGTTGCTTAATATCTTTATCTCGCTTGATCAAGATATCACCACCGCTATCGATCTTCCAACGGCTTATGAAAACAGCGGCTTTTCTCTTGTGTATCCGTATTTACCTGGACTTGCTGAATCTTCTCGAGTTCTTTTTTAGTCAATGCCAATTCTCGCTCAGCAAACTCTTTTTCTTTCCAATTTAATATAGCCTCTCTACGATACAATTCAACCTCTCTCTGAGTGATACTCATATTGGTAGAGTATCTTATTGCTGCCGTTACATCTGTTGCTTGCTTTCTTTTTTTTTTCATTTAATATAGCGTTTGATTTTTTTATTATCTGAGACGGATATTGTTGGTGTGCTTGCAATCATCTTATCAAGTCTTCTTTCAATCCAGTGGTTGGAAGTATTTTTAAATTTCAGTATTACTCTTAATTCTGACGTCATGTAATCACTCAGCTCTCTCATTTTGAATCTGCTTCTTCTTTTCTTTCTCTCACTCTCACTTTCTTTCTTCCTCTTTATTTCCATAATCACTTAGAAATAAAGACGGGATAATTGTTCACACCACTATCGAACAGCAAAATTCTTTTCGAATTCGTTTCCGATCCCGCGAAGTCTTAAATTATAAAAATTTCTTTCTTTTAATTGTTACTTTAATTATAATATTATATAAATTCAAAAGCCTTCTCGACTCGCGATACTAATCATAGTCACCATCTCAATGTCATTACTGCGATGATTTATAGATATCGGTCTGATAATCAACTTACGTTAGTTCCCTAATACTTCAACAATTGCGCTCGCGTATTGTTTTGAGAGTAAGGCGCGAAATCTAAATCTCTACAGTATTGTACATTAAAATATCTAATTATAATTCGTGCACAATGTAATTCTTTTGATGACTCGCGTCTCTCTTGATGACTTGCTCACGAATTTTTCCATCAATGGGTCATCTAATGAGTCATCCTCTGTTTCCCGTTGTTATGATTGAAGCAATACACGTCACGCACCTTCCTTTGACCAAGAAAGAAGCTCATACAGATATGATTGGAAATATAAACTAAACGACTTTTTTGATTAGCTACTAAGGGCGGTATTCATAATTCATTCTTATTTCAAAACTATTTTAAATAATGTCTTAAGACACTAATATGATTTTTTAATTGATTCATGACTTTTTAAAACTGTAGTTGAATCTATGCACTTTGTGTGTTCTGCGCATATATTTTCTCTACAAACAGGTGAGATGTATAAAACATTAAGCTGAATAAAAAATATGAGTTAAACACTTGCATTTTGCTATACTCCATTCTTTATTATCTTTCTACAGTTGTATCGCGAAATAATTATACATTAAGCCTTTATATTTCTTATAGTAATCGTTTATGATCAATTTATTGATTTAATTTACAATAATTTTGTTAACATTAATAATAAAGGATTGTAATCATAATACAATATTTGTGTAACATAAAGGTGTATAACAATGGTTGCGTGCAAATTACTTCACGTCTTTTTATTTTTTTCTAACTTCTGCGGCGTAAATTCCTTAATTAACAGAGAAGTTTTAACAAACTCATGGAAAAGACGCGGGAAACAGCGAAGACGAGTAATCACAGATAAAAAAGATAGATAGTATAAAAGGCATAACAGTTTTTAAATTAAGCAAGAAAATAAATGGTGAGAGTTGAAAGAGACATAAATATAAAGACTGAAAGATAATTAAATCTATAAATAGGAAGCAAAAGAAAGAGTAGTAACGGGATTAAAATAAAAGGTTGCAGAATTCATATACAGAAAGAAATAATAAAAAATCAAAGATAGACGAATAATGTCGGAAGTTAACGAGAGGTACAAATGAAAACAGGAAGACAGGAAAGAATAGGGAGGACAAAAAGAGACAGGAAGAAATGTCCTTGCTGGACCGTATTGCCCATAATTGTATCCTCGCGCACACGGACACCCGTGGAGAACCAGTAATGATGTGAAAGTGCATCTACGAGAAGCGAGGAGACAGGTAGGCCGCCGTTCTCCTGGCAATCTTGCTTACGTCCAGGACAATCCCCTGGATCGTGGTCGGGCCAGCTTGGAGAAATTGTCTGCTTCTCGACGATCGAAGTGTTCGCCTGACCGAGGTGGCGAACGTTTCGTTCGTAGCGCGGTTGCTCAGTCTTTTCTCGAGTGTGTTTTCGCTACAGCTGTCAAGCATTTCTTTTTCTTTTCTCTGATATTCGTGTTCGAAGGTGAACAATTTTCAGTGAGGTGATTTCGACAAAATCTTTTTCTTTTTTCTTGTGAGAAACGTGATCAATTGGAAACGGAGTCAATTTCACTTGCACGTTCAACAATTTAGGTACGACATAAATGGAACAGAATCGATTTATTGTATTCTGAATATTTACTATTTATCAATTAATATTATTTATATTAATGCGATTGTTGATATATATTTATATGATTTGACTTGATTGTTGATATATTTACATGAGAAACTATAAAAATTGCAATGTATATGTGAATTACGTGTAAAAGTGGTTTCTTTTAATTATGGAAAGATTATTAAAACTGAGACGAATGTTAGCAAGAACAAATAAGACTAATGGAATTATGTTTCTTTCAAGTTTCGTTCACAGATCTTATAAGATAAATCTCGTATATATTAAGTTTTAAACCGTTACACATACATTACATTAGCTAGTTCTGATGAGGATGTTTTATGCATGAAGTTATATCACCATATGTGACTTGAGCAATTCCTTATTTATTAATTATATTTTCTGACACGAATTTTGGATCACGAATGGGATAAAGTAATTCTTACAGATTTCTTTATCACTGATTATGAATTCGTAAATGAAATCGTTCTATCACATTACATTTTTGAGAGTTTAAAAATATTTAAAAAATGCTATTTTTGGTATTTGTAGATTCAATTTTTTCAAAAATGCAACGTGATAGAGCAATTGCATTTACAAATTTATTTTCAACAATAAGGAATCTGTAATAATCACTTTATCTTATTTATAATCTAGAAAGGAAATTCAAATTTATTGGATATTGTTATTGGATTGTGTAATTATTTGACAATATGTTAAGTTAGATTTTTATTTTAATAATCTCTATTTTTAGAAATTAAAATTAGTCATATTTTGTTTTTTTTTCTTTTATAATAAAAGTTACTTAAAAATGATTATTAATTTTTATATTTTAAAATGATTATTTTTTATGTGCAGCTCAGAATTTATCATTCATCGCTTATTTGCGAAAAATTACATTAAATTAGTTTTCTTCATTGAAGAGTTTAAAAATATTATTTGTAATTATATGAAAACAATTTATTTCAAAGACAATATCAATAAAAAAGAAGGTTCTGTTTCAAGCCATAAAGTTATATTACAATAATAAAATTAATATTTTTTATATTAATATTAAAGTTTTCAGTTGTTATCTCAATAAAATCCTCCTTTTATATTTTTACTTATTATACTTTTTCAAATAGAACTTTCGAACTATTATATTAAACTTTATTATGGTTTCTAAATTAATGGACATAACTTCAATAAATATGATAATAAAACGATAAGTATAGACCTACTGAGAAATGCCAAGGAACGGCACTTTATGCCAAGCGGAAGTTTCAACAGCGGTAAACGACCGATCGTGTTATTTACACGCTCTCGCCACAATCAGCGGCGATCAGCGTGTATTTTTTGAGAAAAAATAATTATTTTATAAATCCCAACTCTTCCTATGAGAATAATTGCATGAGTTTCTTTAAGTGTTCTTTTCTTGCAGTATACGGGACTCTAACATCTTCGAAGCGGAGGCGTGCAGGAGATACATCTTGCCGATATTCAGGCTTGCGGTTTTTAAAAAACGGAAACGGACAATTGATCGTCTTCGCGTGGTCATCCATTGTTATTGATACCCATACGCTCACGAGGGAAAGAAATCCACGATGATCTCTGTGACTTCTCGAGTCGGCCAAGTTCTGGAGAAGTGCTGACAAAGCGAACAGAAAAAAAATGACCGTCGCAATGGAGCACAAGCGGAAGAGCTCGTGGGACTCGAAGGTGAGACTCGAATATGTGGCGCACTTTCCCTTCGTAGTTCTCCATGCTTTCTTCATTATTTCGTCGCGTTATTAATTAGGGATTTGGGCCTTCGTGCGAAAACGTCGCAGCTCGAGGCGAGGAATCGCGCGGCATTATGAATCACGCACGAGGAGGAATGCATTGTTTAACGCAGCGAAGATACGAATAACGGCAAGCGTTGCGCGTTCGAAATACAATACATACTTTCCAATTTCTTCGGATTGATCTTCCGACGTCTTGACGGAGCCTCTGGGCAGATAATTCATGATAAATCCTGAACCTACGAACATTTCAAACGCGCGCATTTTCGAGCGCGTTAACTTCACAAATGCGTATTGTATATTATCTTTGTTCGAACTTGCACTTAAACTTGCTTTATTAGAGGAGGTCTTGTGCGAGCGGAGAACGCGAAATGGCGAAATATTCCTTTGTTGCCCGATGCAACGTCATATTTCTGTCTCGTGGCTGACTTTGTAAATAATCATTTCGCGGATAAAGTGCCCGCCCTCTTCTATTATTCAGAAATGATTCTGCAGAATGTAACGTGGAACAATTGCAGGATAAACATAATCGCTTCCATAACTCGTCACTGACATTTCAGCGTATTGCCTGTAGCGAGAAAGCGCAATTCTGATTAATTTAATCAACTCTCACGGCATTTCTTACATTATAATATATATTTTTTCATAAAGAGAAATAAAACGGAATTAATTCTGTTCTTTGCATCGGAATGAGATCTTCCAGCTATAAGAAATGATGCCGAATGAATCAACCTCACACAATAACTTCGGTGAAAGTCGCGCAGTGCATCAAGCATCGTCGATGCTCACCTTCGTCCTTCAATTAATTATTCCGATCAATTTTCTCGCATTACAGAGCGATGTAAAGGTCATCGAAAGACTAACGAGACTGTCGCAAGAAGAAAAATCAACCTTGAACTCGCACACTTGTGTTTACTATCACTCATTGATACTCAAATGTCTGTATTATTCCGATTTTTGGATATTTGCCAACGTTGACGTTATTTGCTATTTTATAATGATACTTTGTATAGAAATTTTTATTATTAAAATGTAGATTTTTACGTACATATCCTGATAAAAATAAAACTCAGAGCCTAAGTCGAATAGAAGTGTAATAGAAACATAACAGAAGTATAAACGAAACTTATATTCTAGGAGATGAAAATAGAAACATCAATATGTAAAAGAAGCGTAAATATTTCTTTTACATTTCATTATTCCAATCTCCGCCTTCTAGAAGTTTCGTTACGTTTCTGTTACTTTCCCATTACATCCGATTTACGTTTCGATTTTTATTTTCATCAGAGTAAAGTCTATATTTTAATATAAAAATCTCTTTACATAAAATAGATCTTTCTTAATAAAAATCTCTACACAAATTATAAATTATCGTACATTTTGAATAGAAATGAATCGTTGACTTGAAAGCGTTGCACGCAAACGACTGAAAGGCAAAACACATCGATTCGTGATCTGCAAGCCGATACCGTTTGCAGATTATTTTTGCGGTCGCGTTCGTTACCACTGACCGTTGGATTATTGTGGACGCGATTTTTTACTGAGAATAAATTATGTAAGCCGCGCCGAGTCATGCATTCGAAACTTGTCGGATAGCCAGGTGCATAAAATTAACGAGTCATGAATTGGTTAAACATCAAGATTTTTTTAGATTTCAACCTTGTTCAATCTTGTTCTCTATCTAGCGTAATTCGAAATTTCTAATACTCAGTTCCTTTGTTGCTTTGTGACAGGAAAAAATGGTTAGTGACAATAACTCTTTTTCAAATAGACAATGATTTTGTGTTTTACTATCATTCGCTTCAAAGATTAGCTTTTTGAAAAGAAAACCGAAAGCTCGTGCTCGTTGTGATAGAGAGTTTAATTGAAGTGATAACACTTAATTAACAAGATTTCTTCATCGGTAATATTAATTAATTAATTATCAAGATACCAAGTGTTAACGCTATTTACATGTGGGAGTTGTGCCCATTTATTCACCTCTTTCTTCAGGCGTCGGGAGCCTGATTCATCTGGTTTTCATCTCCAGACCGATTGACCTTGTTCTCCAATAACCCTCCTTGGCCACGCGGATATTTACGCACGGCGAGTTGACGGGGAACTAGGTTGACCGGAATGGAGAGCGATGCGTTAGTTGGGTTGGGTTGCCTGGGTTGGGCCGTCCTCATCTACTCTATTCCCGATATACCGTTATTTCACGGACACCCGTTCGTGCGCTTGGTATTCTTAAAAATCGTGCTTGTCACTGGTGCATTGATGTCAAATTCAAATGATTGGTGGCAGTGTCTTATTGAGTGTCGAGAAGAGTTCTATATCAATGATTTGCCATCGTATATTCTTTATTTATTCAATATATAATAATAAAAGTCAAGTGACGTGATCGGTAACATCTTTGCTTCTTTTTATTTTGTGATTTTTTTATCTTCTTCCTTGAAATTTTTGGTTTTAGATATATAAATGAAAATGATAATAATAATTTTATTATTATTTATTATTGTTATATTTTATTATTTATCAAATGTACACATATTATAAAATTACAAGTATATAAGTTAAATTCTAAATAAGAAAACTATGTTGTTGTTTGAATGTTGAAAACCATCTCAGAATTGTGTTCAAACCGCAATTGAATTCTATAGTACTTGGAATAGCGCGAAACGATTTGAAATAATTTTCTGAATAAAATACGTTGCGAGATACGATGCCGATTATCTTGATGACGAATTACAGATCAGAGATCATGTCCGCTGTAATTTTTTTCACGAGCTTTGTTTTTTTGCTGAGCGTCATGTTTCTAAGAGCTTACTTATTTCTACGTGGATAGTATGACTGAGCGGGTTGTAATTCAAGATGGACAGAAACTCGTTCTTAGATTCTTGCTCTTTTGGAAAGGTGGCTTGACGTTTGGTATAACGGTTATAACGGTCAAGAAAGTTACGAGAGAACAGTAGCTCCAATGACATTTTACAGATTCTCTTCACCGGTCATAGACATTGATTCCTTTCACGGTTGACAATAGACTGACAGGGTTTTTCAATTCTGACAGCAGTAAGAAGAGATAACGCCTTTTTTACATTATTATTATTGCGCTTATTATCAATTCTATTTATATAAATTAGTTTATTTTATTTATATGTACAATGAATGTAAAAAGTATTCGCGCAAGAAAAATATATTTCAAAAAATCTTATTTTTAAAAAATAAATATTATCCAGCGAAAAATGATTCATCAAATTGATCGATTATTAAATCGATATCTATACGATACCAATTTGACTATTGTCTACTTGATAATCATCTTGCTGAGTAATTAGCAATTTATTCATAAATAATTTATTCATAAACTAAGCTACATATTTCTCAAAATTGTATATATCACAAAGATGTGTAATATATAATTAAAATCACCTTATAATGTACGAGAAAAAAAAAATCGCATTTTCTTCGGAATGTACGATTTATAAATTGGTATCATTAAGATACCGTTGCGAGATATTTTCCTTATATCTCAATATCTGATCTGAATCATCTTTTCAATGATTATGTAGAAACGCTTCTTTCTCTAGCATTAATTTTTACATAAACCTGAGGTTTCTCTTTACGCGCGGTTTCACGGGGACGTAAATTCGACGTAGCTTCTCATTTTGGAGTGGAAGCAATCTTTACCCATCGCGCGGTTTAGAGAGCGGTTCAATGGCTCCGCAGCGTTTACAACGGCCATTACGCATCGGTCTATTATTATAGTCACGTTCGATTGTGATACCGGAGGCAGTTGCCAGTATCGTATGAGACCATGTAAACTTTCACGAAAGTTTCTGGCCGTGGAAAGAGCGCTTTTTCTATCGGAGGAAGCCTAATTTTTCCCGGCCTTGAAGTCACTGACCGCGCCTATTAACGGAAGAACTCGAAACGTGTCGGTCAGTCCGAGCGTGTCTTAATCTCTTCCTGCAATCGCTATGCGATGCACTGCGTTTATTCGCACTGAATTCTACTTTCCAATCTGGTGCGTCTACTAGATCGGATCGGCTCGACTCAAGCGCGAAACGGCCCATTATCGAGATCGGCATGGAACTCGCAACCGCGGTCAACCGCGTCGCTCCTATCTGGCATTTGCATTCTCCTTTTTACATAGCCTCTTAGAGATAATGGCTTTGTTTATTTGAGCTGTTACAAAGCCGCGAGTAAAGCACTAACAACTCTCACGTATGTTCTTGCAGCAATGATCGTTTTGTAGAATATAATTCGATTCGAAATAGGGAGGGAGGCTTGTATTTGCCCTGCATCGCATTTATTATAAAACATCATCCGCGATCACGAATTTTACTCCTCCAACAAATTGTTATTCATTAATGTGTTTCGAACTTTTAATCATTAAGAACAAAAGATTGAAATCAATACGGAAAGATTTCAAAAAATTAACTTTGATCAATTTCGATTAAATTTAATCGACAATTAATTCGATCAGCAGTGTTGCTGATCGAAAGATTTTTAATTGTCGCTCATAATAATCTCAAGTGATGTACTTAATTATTATACTGTGATAAATAGATAACATTTATGTTATAATCGATCAAATGTTACCTATTTATCAGTACAAGATGTCCCGAATTTTTTTTTAGTTTATCTCCTCCTCTCGAAGTTTGGCCATTTAAATTCAAGACATCCTATATAATATTATCTCTAATATTATTTACTTATTAGTAAATATATATTAGTAAATATATATAAGTATATTGATGCATAGATTAGATTAAGAACTTAAAAGTTTTGCGGTTAATATCTATTGATCGAGTTAATTATTGATTAACTCAATTATTAATTAATTTAATCAATAGATGCCAATAGCAAGACTTTTAACTAATCGTTTTAATTGTATTGTTCTTAACAATCAATAACTTCAACAGAAAGGTAATCGAAATGGCTTTTAATTGTTGAAAATATTTCTAAAAGAAATTTTGCTGAATAATTTTGCTATATTTCTAAGTTTTTCCTAAATAAAATTAAAAATAATATTTATATTTGAGAATATCTTTGTATATTATTTTTTTAATATTATAATTTTTTCATTATGCATTTTTTCTTCACGTGAATATCTTCGACATTTGTTTCTTCGTGAAAGATCGTCTTGACCTTTTACATAGCAATCGAGGAATCACCTGACACTTTTACTTTGCATTCAAAGTAACTTTAATCTTTGATATTTGTCAAAAAAGGAAAATTATTCATGCTTGCAGACTTCCGGTTTATTCTTTCGGTTTGGAAGCAATAAAGGGTACATCGCGTGCATGAGAAAGATTTTTTAGCGGAAATGTTACTGAACTAGGTTAGAACAAAGCAAAGATATACGAACTTTCATTTGACTTTCGTAATGTCTTTCGTACTATTGTTTGCCAAAGTTAGTCTTTTGTCGCTATCGTAAATCTTATGTAACGATCAAACGAAATACTCTTATAGTTTCGAGCTAAACATTTACGCTAAAAGTTTAGATAATCTACATTGAAATAACATTACTAAAATATTGTAAAATATATATTTTATCTCTTTTTATCTCTTTTTTTAA
>Ga0157363_1007398_pt1 | contig 10409 bp, 4 predicted proteins | sample AttsexASBM1_FD_111477 | JGI IMG/M metagenome (GOLD analysis project Ga0157363, IMG submission 111477) | Fungus gardens microbial communities from leaf cutter ant in Ribeirão Preto, State of São Paulo, Brazil - Atta sexdens ASBM1 | ecosystem: Host-associated > Fungi > Mycelium > Unclassified ...
AAAAAAAGCTCAGAACTTTTTTGTACACCTAATATTATATAAAGGCGATCATAATATTAATACTAAAGGCGAAAAAAGAAAAAGAAATAACAAGAAAACTCTGATATATTTTTTTTATAGTAATAAGTCGGGCCATATCAAGGCTGATTGTTTCTCATTTAAGAAATTACAGCAGAAAAATATAAGCGTAGAACAGAGTAAATCTTCGGCAACTGTAAAAGTCGTACTTCAAATCATATTACCTTTAAAATATATGAGAAGACTCAAATATCTATAATGTAGGAACATACGTTGACTTTGGCGCGATGTGCCATATGACGAACGAGAAATCCTTTTTCTTAATGTTATAGGAAAATGACACTACAGTATCCCTTGCGAATGATTCTTCAATAAGAACTGTTGGAATTGGAAACAGCTAAGTCTAGTTTGCCAAATCTCTAATAATCGTTTTCAGACAATAGAACTCAAAAATGTTCTATATTCCACAATTGGACGGTGGATTAATTTCGAATAACCGAACAAGGATATGACGTGACGTTCAAAGAAAACACATGTCATATTTATCAAGGACGTTGAACAATTGCAAGAGGCAATTTTGAAATCTATTCTATTAGAAATATTCAAGTTGAGGACAACTGAAGCGGAAGCGGACTAGAATTGCAAATGTAACAACCTGCATTCATCAATGATATCATCGTTTTGGATACAGAAATGTAAAGCAATAAAACGTTTAGTAAGCGAACATTTAGCAACAGGAGTTGTAGCCGAGTGTTCAGACGACATTATCTGTGAACACATTAAAGGAAAATTGACATAAAATTTCCAAAAAGCAAAAGAAGAGAGAAAGAGCTGATGAGGCTGATTCATTCAGACTTATGTGGTCCGAAGCAGACCCCTATTCCGAGTAACAATCAAGCTATTTTTTGACTCTGATAGATGATTATTCACGTTTCATTGTAGTTCATTTACTAAAATCAAAGTATTCAGAAATAACTAGAAATGGAAAGAGATCTACAAAAATTTCTGCACTTAGGTGATGTTCACCATTACCTCGGTATTCAGATGGAACGCATGAAAGATGGATCATTTTCACTTAATAAAAAAGGAAAAGTCATCAAAAGAACATGTTAGAAGAGAACATTGCTGAAAACAAGACCAACAAGAATATCAATGGAAGTTGGCTATTTAAGTTCCGATATAGACAAAAGCGTGCCGTTACCGCATAATACACGGTATAGGCAAGTCATAGACTCGCTATTATATTTAGCTACAGTATCCAGACCGGAAATTTCCACTGCACTAGGAATTCTGAGTTGCCGTGTGGAAAAATCTACGGAGCAAGACTGCTAAAGCTATCAAACGAGTGATGCGTTATCTAGCATCTACCTTAGACAAGAAATTGCACTTGTCTTCAACTGGCAAAATGAAACTAGAATGTTTTGTAGACGCGGATTAGATCGGAGATAGGACTGAACGAAAGTCGACTAGTGACTACGTCTTTTGACTAGGAGATGGAACCGTTGCGTGATCAAATCGAAAACAGATATCGGTAGCAACTTCATCCACAGAAGCGAAGTATATTGCTGCATCGCACGTAAGTAAAGAGTTATTTTGGCTAAGGCATTGAAAGACATGAATTTCCCTGCAGAAGGTCCATTAATAAATGTATGCCTCTCGTATTTTTCTTCTTATATTACGTTTTTTCTTCTTACGCATTCGTTGTAATAATATTTCATAATAGACACGTTATTTTTCTTTTGCATACAAAACGAAGTAGAAAATTGTATCTTGTCCTCTAAAATCGCATTATTAATAAATAAAGAAAAACACAAAATAATTTATGCTAGTCGGATCTAACCAGATGATTAGCTTTTTTAAATGCGATTAATAGAATTTTGAAACAGTGGGAAGCTCTTCAATAAACTTTTTTGTTAACATCTGTAGAAGATAAAAATCCATTAGCAGATTTAATTTTAAGAGACTCTCAACGATCTTTTCATCAAAGCTTATTTTTAATTTACTTCATTTACTGGCACTTGTCTTATTTTTATTTAATAATTTTTAAATTGTTTCAATCTGAAAGTATAATATTATAATTGATTATTTAGGAGAAGAAAGTTATAGTTTCTACGATTAATTTGTGGACATTTTTTTACATCCAAAAGCATTCGAGAATATGTAAATAAAATTAACAAAAAGAAATCCGAATATGCTATTGCCATATCCGAATACGCTATATGGAAAAGATTAACATTGAATTTACTGCAAAGCCAATATTATCTAGTATATCGTTAATCAAAATAATGATATATTTGAATTTAAGTTAAGATGTTTAAAATTTTACCAGGTAGTAGTCGAAGATAGATGATAAATTAATTGCAGAATTAAAATGTTTATACCTCTCCCCCTCCCCCAACTGTTGCATTAAGAAGTTCTAACCAGCCTAATCTATAATATATTTGTGACAAGTACAGTTGTGACAACATAATTATCGATAAAAATTCTGTTTTAACAGAATGGGAAATGTTAAAATATTATTTTGAGAGTTTATTATCAGAACAATTATGCCAAATCAATTAGAATTTTGGCATGAATTGTCCGAAAAAACCGTTCAATAACGAATGTTCAATAGTTATTAAAGAAATTGAAATTGGCCAAGGCAGGAATCAATACAATGTTTAACTGTTATGATTCTTTAATTGGTTAATACAAGTTGCAAGAATCAGATCTAATATGCGTAAATTTTGTAAATTAGAATATGATGTATGAAAGAATTGAGTAATAAAATTATCGTAATGAATAGGAATTACTATTCATATGAAATTAAAGGAAATATAATCCAATGCTGAATCAAATAAATCAAGATTTATGGTTACTAAGAATAAAATTAATTCAAATTTAATAATCAAATTGATAATTTGATAAATAGGTTAGATCTAATTATAGAAGAGATCTAGTTAAAATAACATACGAAACAGAAAGAACCAGTGCAAACATATAAATGAGATATACAAAATATGACATATTACATAAGATAAGACATATACAAGTAAATATTGTGAATATAGTATAAACAGAAAATTGGTATATTGTTTACTTCGTAAAGGTGACTGTTAATGACGAATATATTAATTGAAATCTCAATGGAGATTGTCAACAAATAATTTATTAGTTATATAATATAGTTGGAATTGACGAACGACTAGACAATTGTCACTCAATAAACAATGAATCAGTTTAATAGCAACTTTCAAAGTAATTTTGCAATCGTCTTAGAAATGATATATATGCGGCATTCTCGATATATATATATATATATATATATATATATATATATATATATCACGTTCCAGAACATTTCGAAGATGCGTATATTGAGACTTATCGCTATGGCGCAATTTAGCGTACCAAATTATTACAAATACTTATTCGGGCATGTTCCACAAGAAACAAAGAAAATTGCCGAAAAACATGTTTCAATAGTTTTCGAATGACGCTATCCGTAAATCCTCGTGATCATCGAATCGTCTTTCAATGCACGATAGATGTAATTCTTTACCTCGGCGATCAAAGAATAAAATCAGGCAGCTCGGGCCTCAAAGTTATACAATGATTCTACTTCGTAGAATCACTCAACGATATGTGCCGATAAATGCATACACGCGGGAAGTTTAAATAGTACAGTTCGTAACATTTCGCCCGCCTTCGTTAATTAAAGTTAACGAATCATATTACCAATTATCAGTGTTAACGGGAAGAGCACAAAATTTAACTAGGTCTCTTTAGAATTGATGTGTGAATTTTGATGGTGGCTACTCGGATCAGCGCGCCTGGGTGAGTTTCAACGACTCCTTCTAATGGCTATTTGATTAGAGGATACCTTTTGTCTGTTATCAACACCACGGAATCTAAACCGATCAACTCAATTTTATCCTTCCATTTAGATATAGTGTGATAATGCTGTAAATTCCTTAGATCATCTGGTCGAGAAACAATCTATCATATGCCTTATTAACTGCCATCTCGAAAGACGCGAAGTTTCCAAGGATGGTTCCGATATGACGGTGAGTGCACAGTCCATAAGGAAGTTCTAACAGAGTTAGAACATTCAGATCTTTTGAATCGTCACTGCAAGGAATCAGAAGTTTGGAATTAAGAATAGCTTCTATTTGGAGATTAAGAATGGATTAAAAATGATATTCATAAGTCTCTTCATAAGTCAACAATGTCTCTCCAATGATTTTTAAATGTGATACTTCACCGATTTCACTCCTGCCTCTCATTTTCCATCGAAATATGGTGCCGACGGAGGATTCAAGTTTTTGATGAAAAATAGAGTTCTGCATTTCTTTCCAGAAGCGCTTCGCAACTTGCAACTCAATAGTAATTATTGGGTGAAGCAAGGAAGAATTAGGAATCCTTTGAAGACGTTTGATTAATCGTTAGCAAATGGCTGATTCTAAGTAATCGATTCAGAATAAAGTACTTTAGTAGTAAATCCTAACACTCGACAATACGGACTCCAGCTGTCGCCACTCAGGCCTCTCCTCGGGCGCCTCCTCGACAAATGCAGGAAACCAGCTCTCGAGTTGCGAAACTGGCAGGACTCTCTCGACCGGCATGAAACCCCACTGAGCCCGCGGCAATGACTCCTGCACAAAACAGACCCTGCTATGAACAAGTCTTTTTAATGGGACGGACGATCAGCGATCCAAGTAATGGTGAAGTCTGTTCACAACAAACTAGAATGCTGCTCCGTTCCATAATCTATACCAAATGTGCCACCAATCTGGTGAGGAGAGCCGCTCCCGCGAGCTCCAAGCATGGTACAGTCACTCATCCCAACGGTGGAATCTTGGTTCTTGAACAAACTAATTGAGTATAAATGACATCACTGGATATCGAATGACTATAAACCGCAGCGTAAGAGATACATTCCATGCAGCAAATTCATGTATCTCAAAGGATTAATCAGATTTCAAATCTAACCGTCGTAGAAAGGTGAGTGTAGACAAATTCTATAAATATTGGACAAACAAAATCCATTTATTTCCAGTAGAAGGAGAAAGAAGATTGTCTCATTCTCGCAAATTTCTTGCATTATCTTAGTTCCTACGATAACAGGTGAGAAAAATCCGAATGGATCATATAACTTGGCTATAGTAGACAAAACGATTCGCTTAGCAACATTCTCAGTTGACGTGATATAAAAGATGAATTGAAAGATATCTGTGTTAGAATGCCAAGACAAACCGAGGGAGTGGACAATGAGGTTCTCCTCAATTAATACAGAAGAACGAGACATCTTGTCTCTCTCTCGGGAAGTGAGTTTAGTGCTTCAGAATTGTTAGTGATCCACTTTTGCAGTCGAAATCCGCCCGCCATACAAAGTTGATTTACTAGCTGTACGGTAACTCTTGCTTGCTCTATGGAATCTGGTTCTTCAACAGATCGTCCACGTATCTGCCATAGGTAAGTATTGGGATTGCTAACAGAAATGTCTTTCCCTCATCCTTTATTAATTGATCAACAGGCACTAGAAACTAGAAAAGGAGCTCAAGCTAGCCATAGGTAACTGTCGTGAATTCGTAATTTTAAAGAATTCGCTTCATCTTTACACAAAATACATTGATGCTTCCAGTCATCAGGGTGTCTTAATCTTAATTTGTCGATACATTTTTTCTATATCAGAAGAAAAAACATAACGAAACTATTACTATATTAAGACATTGACTCGGTTTGCAATTTAGGACCGACGTGCAAAAGATCGTTCAACCGTTAATGTTGAAGTAGTCTAACCTTAAACACCACGCATAGTTTCATGGTTAGACTAGTTTCTCTCATTACTCCATACTAAGGTAGGTAGTAAACATAAGACAGTTCAGGGACAGAGTCAAACACTAATTGCATGTGATACACTGTTGTGTATTTAGCGATGAAGTCAGAATATTTTTGCGTAAGCAAAGTCCGATTCGAATCGTTTTGTGAATAAAGTGAGTGACTTTTCTTTTAAAATCTTTCAGGTTGCTAACGGGTTGCTTGAATGATAGGTTGACACATACCGATTATATGGTAAATGATACTCTTGAATGAATAGTTCAAAAGTGATCTTCACGTTGTTGTTCATCCAAAGTTAAAGAATGATCGCACGAAGACGGTGCTTCCTCTAGTTCTCAAAATTTGTGCAATATGGAATACAAATTCTCTGTAGTCATATGACAACTTTGAGCGTTGTCAAGAGTCATCTGGTGGCACGTTGGACCGGAGATAATCCATCCAAATTTGATGAATTGAGCTGTCGGAGAATTCTGTTACTAATCCTTCAACAATGATAGATCCATAAACGTCCGCTCCCAAGACAAAGTCAATCGCACCAGTACTCGAAAATTGTGAATCAGTCAATTACAATCCTTCCAAATGCGGCCACAATTTCTTATTTACATGTCCATATGGAATGAGCGACGTAAGATTCATCAATATATGAACAGTGACGATACACGTGAATTCTGATTGAAAATGCGGGCTGAGCCAAAGCTGCCCGTTGTTCTATTAGCGGTTATTATCTATTCCGACTAGTGAGATTGCTTTTGAGCCATTTTTCAAGCGTTGGATCCTCTTGGAGATTAATGAAATTTCCTTGATCGATTAAGACTCTTATTGTAGTGATGTTACTATTAGGGAACGTCACTCGAACTTGAGCAGTAGCTAATTAGCAGTAGTAATATTTGAAACAGAGGGAATGTAGAAACTGTGATGGAATGCATGACCTGTGCTTCTTCAGGTTTTGAAGTAGTAGCAAGCATGACAGGTTCACTATCCACCTTGGCCTTGGTGGAATTGGCAGATCCAGGGTGAATTGAGGTATGATGCTTGCATCTATACTTAAGACAACGTTTAGAAGTTAAATAAGTAGCAATTCGATGGATCCCCAGACAATTAAAGCATAATTTGTGCTTATTAATAAGTGCCATCTTTTTTGGTTATTCGATTTCGTATAGTATTGAGAACAAGCAGAAGTATGATGCTTTACAGAACACCTAAGCCCTGACTTGAGTCTCTTTGACCAGACTTTCCTTAATAATAAGCTTTAGCGAAGGTCTATTGCGGTTGAATCGAATATTTTCCAAAACGGGATCTCTTAAAGACTTGAAAAGAACGAAGTCGTGATACTAAGAATTCAGTAAATTGAGACCATGTAAATGGTTCTATGGCTGAGTCCAGATGGTGTCCCCAGACTTTTACTGATTCCGAATCGAGGCACTGAATTATTATAAATATAAGAAAAATCATCTCACGTACCAACAGATCTTCGAAGATTTTCTAAAGATCGATGTATCTGCATGATACTTGTATACAATCGCAATTCTGTAACGGACTTCCTTGTCATGCGTTTAAGAACAAGTAAAGAAAGTTGCGTTTATTAATTACCTCTTATTTTCGTCAGAAGGGAATCAGAGCCGCATGCTTTGAGAAAGTTATGATCAGTAAATGCCATATTCTTCAATAAATATGCAGCCGGACCGATCAAACTGATTTTTAAATATTGCAGTTTCTCAACAGAAGAAAGAGAGGATTGATGATTATCAGAGAGGTAAACAGATCCTTAAAAGAGAATCGAATCGAAGTCCCATTGAATTTTGGTAAGTCAATACGAGATAATTTCGTTTGATGATAACGTGACGGTCCAGTAGAAGTATTAAGATGGGCGGAAGACGATTCAAGTGAAACTCCGCGATCTGTATCGAGCAGCAAAATTATACGTTCCGAGATCTCTAAATAAAGTTCGCATATAGTGGCAAATAAACTCTCTGTGAAATAAGAATGGTTAAGAACTTGCAACTTATCGTCAGAACTAAGATTTCTTATTGCTACTCCAATTGCGTCATTTACAATAGAGAATCTCTCCCAATCTTCCTTGCGATGAATCGTGCTTGTATTCTTTGCGAATTCAAGTAACTTAACTCGATCTTATACTCGATCATATGCATTGGTAATCAGGTTATTAAATGCGAGTTGCTGTTCTAACCTCTAAATATGCAAGTCTCATCCTGCCAAGGCTAACATATCCGGCTCGAAGGATCAAATGTTCGATAGCTGTTTATTAAAGAAATTGAAATTAGCAACGGCAGGAATCAACACAATGTTTAACTGTTAAGATTCTTTAATTGGATAATACAGGTTGATAATACAAGAACCAGATCTAATATGCGTAAATTCTATAAATTAGAATATGATGTAAGAATTATCTGTAAGAATTATCTCTATTATGAGTATAAAATTATCGTAATGAATAGGAATTGTTATTCATATGAAATTAAAGGAAACATAATCCAATGAGCTGAATCAAATAAATCAAGATTTATGGTGCTAAGAATAATTAATAAAAATTTAATAGTCAAGTTAATAGTTTGATAAATAAATTAGATCTGATAAATAGATTATAGAAGAGATAGTTAAAATAACATTAAAACAGAAAGAATCAATGCAAACATATAAATGAGATATATGGTATATATCATGTTCTAGAACATTTCGGAGATGCGTACAGTAAGACTATAGTGCAATTTAGCGTACCAAATTATTACAAATACTTATTTCGAGTTCCACGAGAAACAAAGGAAATTGCCGGAAGGCACGTTTCAATGGCTTCCGAATGATGCTATCCGTAAATTCTCGATTGTTCTTCAACATGATAGGCATAATTCTTTACCTCGACCATTATGAATCAGGCGGCTAGGACCTTAACTTTGCGACACCTTTACTTCAGAGAATTAGGCAGCTCAGACCTTAGCGATATAACGCTTTTAGTTCGAACAATCAGCGTCTCGGGCCTTATGTAACTTACGATATGTAACTTTCGTTTTACTTTGTAACATCAGGCGGCTCGGGGCTCAGCGATATGTTACTTTCGTTCACTTCGTAAAATAAGGCGGCTCGAGCTTTCATTCTTCTTACGAGCACGCTTATACACTAATGATGGATCTTCCCTTGATGGGAAAAGATGACACGCAAGGAAGAAGCTGTCACAGCGCCACTCAGCGGGTCGGGCAGCGCTACACTCTGCATAAGCATTACCGCCAACCGCATGTGCCGAGTGCATATGCGGGTAGTTTAAATAGTACAGTTCGTAACAAACACTCTTAAACACTCTTTTAGAAACTGTAATGGCAAAAAGATCTTTTTTCGTCCATTTTTTGAATCTCGAATTTCGAACTTTTTTTTGTACCAAATAGTATTGTACTATGATGTAACATTAATTCTAAAAAAATTTTAAGGTGAGCATAAGCACGATTCCGGAGATATGAAGAGATGAAAGTGATTGTTTCAACCCATAAAAATACACGAAACTCTTCAAGTGTCCATATCAAGGAATAAAATATATATTTAACGAAGTGAAACATATCGTTTCTTATGGATTTTTTTACGCCGGATTCAAATGACCTTAGTTACGAAAACTAAGGTAGACAAATTAGCATGAAAATTTTCCAAGATAGATGAAGTGACACTTGATGCCGTCTCTCACAGATTGGAGTTTTAATGTGAGTCCCCTTGCCTCCTACAGATTGGGGTGTTTTTTAATGTGAATTCCCTTGCCTCTCACTATGCAGGGTTGTTTTTGTGAATTATAATAGATACATTGCATATTTCAGGATTGCGGGATATTTTTATTCCATGATATTGAGCAAATCCAAGGAACTACACAATTGTTATATGACTGCAATAACCCGAGTCCGAGCACTTTTACAAGTACAATAATATTCACGAATAGAATCCCGTTTTTGCTTTATCTGTCAAAACAAAAATATAATAATACTTACCACCACGATAACGAGATTTTATTCATCTTAATCAATGTATGTTTTTCAACGGAGACGCTATATTTCTCATGGTTCAAAGCTGCTGACGGTTGTTTCGACCTTGGATTGAACTTATGCACTAGAAATGATCCATTCGACAAAATATACCCTCAATATTATCAATGAACTTCAGCCACACATTCTTCCTTACGCAATACATCCTGATTGAAAATCATCACTTTCACCCCCTTATATCCCCGGAATCGTGCCTATGCTTATCTTGAAATTTTGCTGAAATTAATGTTTCATCTACAATAATATTATTATTTGTTATAAAAAAAGTTTGAAATTCGAAGTCCAAAAAATAGGCGAAATTTGCCATCATTCTTTGTGTTAAATTGCTGCCTTAGCACTTTCATTACCTCATTCCAACACAAAAATTAAAAAGGTTTTTAATGTATACTGACATTAAGATAAAGAAATAGACTAAATATTATGTGCAATTTTAAGAATAAAATTGAATTTAAAGATACTCAACGAATGCCGTAGTTATCCTATAACTAATAATCATTATGATTTCGCAAAAACTTATATTTATATCAAAAGACTGAT
>Ga0157363_1007399_pt1 | contig 10409 bp, 3 predicted proteins | sample AttsexASBM1_FD_111477 | JGI IMG/M metagenome (GOLD analysis project Ga0157363, IMG submission 111477) | Fungus gardens microbial communities from leaf cutter ant in Ribeirão Preto, State of São Paulo, Brazil - Atta sexdens ASBM1 | ecosystem: Host-associated > Fungi > Mycelium > Unclassified ...
AGACGCGCGTGAGGGGGAGTGTGTGGGGTGTGAACGCGCGTGTGTGTGTGTGTGTGTGTGTGTGTGTGTGTGTGTGTGTGTGTGTGTGTGTGTGTGTGTGTGTGTGTGTGTGTGGTCATTATACGTGAGTGCACGAATGAACTCACGAATGATATCGTGTCGCTGATATACAAATACGTGTGTATGCATGTGCGCGCTGGCGCGCGCCGCCTTCTCTCGCGCCTTCAATTTGTGCGTGCATGCGTGTGTGTATGTGTGCATGCGCATGTCAGTAACTCCCGGTGTGGTGTCCGACCACATTGAAAGCGAGTGAACGCGCGCGTGGAGTAGTCGGTCGCACGTTACGAGTTACGACGAGCATCCATGCCCTAGGAGTCCGTGTACTATACGACGCCTCTCTCGTCTATTTATACGACGACCATATACTCGCCTCTGCCTCTCTCTTGTACTCTCTTTCCTCTACTTTCGTTCCCCTGCTATCCTCCCGTCTCTTTCTCTCTGCCCCTCCTTTGGCATGCATTAATTCCTTCCCCACCAAACGTTCCTACGGTATATCGGCTCCTTTTCTTTTTCCCTCGCCCCCTTCGTTTGTTACTTACCTCCCACCTCACTCAGACACCCACCTCACACATACATTCTTGTTCTCACTCCTGTCTCCTTTCCCCTTCGAGATCACGTCTTTCTCTTCCACCTTTTCTGTTTCTTCCTTCGTCCCGTAACGACATCCGCGAACACGAGCTAGTCGAATCCGAGCTAACTCGAGTCGGTGATTCTTTCTCTTTTTCTCTCTCTCTCCCTCCTCCCCCCCCCCAACACACACATTTGTCTCATTCCCTTACTTACTCACCTCTTGTCTCTGCTCTCCTCGTACTCTTACATACATACGGAATGCGCCGTCAGGAATTCTCCCTCACAATGGATTTATTGTGTTAGTGAGAGCAGCTTGAACGCGCGCGCGCGTATTTCTCCGGCACGCTCTCGCAAGAGAGTGAGAACGGACGGATATTATGCCAACGAACGAGAGTGAGTGAGCGAGGGGACGTGTGTTGCTACTTGTGCACATGTGTGTATATGTGTGAGTGTGTAATGTGCGCGCGCGCGTGAGAGAGAGAGAGAGAGAGAGAGAGAGAGAGAGAGGAGAGAGGGAGAGAGAAAAGGACTTGACTCCGAAAGCGCTGTGCGACCGCCGCCGAGTCAAACGAGTCAAGATGGAGCTGCTAGACGCGTCGGGACCGCGCGAGTTCCACGGATCCTCCGGCGCTGCGATTCCTCCGCACATCCCAGCCTCGTCTCGACCGTCAGCCGTTCGTTCTCGTCGTGCGTGAAAGAAGTCACTGGCTCCGTGAATTATCTCCGATGTCTCTCAGCGGAACGGATCCGTTGCATTTTTCGGATGGTAACAGTCACCCTCTTCCACGATCTCCCTCCGCTATCTTTACGCTGAAATTTGCAGTGCTGTGCTCCTTGGAAGTGCGTATGCGTGCAAGTGCCGATCGTAGTTTTGTTCCGATGAAACGATAGCCGCACTGTGATTTCACAGCGAGCTCGATTGGACGCAGTCAGTGCGCATTAGTACATATTAAAGCCGTTGTACCCTGATCTAATCCAAGTGTAAAAGTTGAATGCGAACATTTTGATTTATAAAATACATTTTTATCAAACAGCGCAATAAAGTTGTATTAAGAATTTCGTGATTTAATTTCGTTATCTATGGTTTGTTGAACACACGTCTTTACGTCAAATTTCTATACAACGGCTTTAATGTATATACCCAATTGAATTTGCTATTGATTAACAGTGCTCTTTTTTATTTTCTTCCCTCCCTCTTTATTTATTTGTTTACAACTGTTTAGTAAAAAAAAAACAGGTTCGCAATTGTAAAATTATTTAGTAGACAAAATAATTGATCTTACTCTCGTGTCTCACTGAATCTATAAATGCATAAATCAATTATCTTTAAAGAATCTTACGAGAGTCGTATTGAAAAAAAATTACTGAATCTTAATACATGTTTTTTTAATTATAAACTAAGTAAACATTTATTTATAGTAAGTATTTATTCGATAAAAAAATGATAGTTAAATTAAATTAATAATTTTTATATCAAATAAATATAAGTTCACATTTAGTAAATGTTTACTTAAAACTATTGAAACAAATTTGTATTAAAATTTATTTTTTTTTTTTTCATGTAAAGATGCTTTTTCTGTTGAACGCAATCTATCCTGTGAGTCTCGTCAGAATGGAATTCTTAGTATCGCGCTTCAAGTTTGTTGTCGAAAATTCGTTTGTGTTTAAAATGCGTTTTGTATGACGCTCGACGCATTCTCCAATGATATGCGATATTACGCTTGCCGTAATATGTGATGGTTTTTTTCTCTATTTCTCTCTTCCTCCATTCCTTCGTCTTCTCTTTCTCCATCTTTCTCTTTTTTTTTCACTTTCATAACAAGATTACGCTGCTTCTCTACAGTGCATCTTTGCGGCCTGGGACAGCATGTGACTGGTCTCTTCAATGTCGATGATTACGCTCTCTTTCTCTCTTCTCTTTTTCACGCGCTTGCTTGCTTGCTTGTTCTTATGTGTAGGTGGATATGTGTTATATGAGTCCAATAACGCCTTTGCACGGTGCGATTGATCATGCTGCGGCGAAATCGTCATTGCCACTTGAATGAAAAGTATTCCCAGTGTGCTGAACGCGATTGAACAACGAAATATGGTGATTATCTTTCGTCACGTTGCCAGTTATGAACGGATTTACCGATCTAGAATTGTCGTCGATTTGCTCGGTGATCCTTGACGTTATCCGAATGAAAGTAAGTTTTCAAAACTTTATGTCACCACGAAACACCTCGATCTTAAATTATACGCATGTTCAAGATCTCACTGATCGTTGACCTTCCTCCGAAATAATCGGCAACGAGATGATCATCCTTGTGCTATGTACAATTATGTATGCTATTCCCATAACAATTTCCTCGACGGCCTATGATGTATTAAAAAGGTTTCTTTGTTACACTTTGTAATACTACAAGATATTAAAAGCACACTGTTATATGGCTTCGTTCAGTGTAATTCAAGTGTAAATAATCTCGGTTTAACCGCATGATTCTTCCATCTTTCTTTCTCTCGACTTATCTCCATCAAAGATATAATCGTAGCTATAGAATCGAGCTGATGAAACCGATTATTAATCGTCTTTGTTGGCCATTTCCTCGACGGTGATCTCGACCAAACGGAAATTAGAAAAACGTCCTTCGGGGTTCGCGAAAATACCATGTCGTGATGGTGTTATTCGCGTACCCGAATCGAATCGTGCCACCTCGATAGCCAAATCCGCGGGTGTATTTTCGTCCGATAGCCGACGGAAAGTTCAAAGTTGAATCACTCGCGATCAACGATAAGATTATGACGCCACGCGCGCGCGCGCAGGCATATCTACGGCTCATCTTTTCCGCGCGTTCTTCCTCTTCTTCTTCTTCAACGAATGCCGAATGGCGCGATCGGACCGAATAGTCCGAATATTCATAGTTTGGGTTCATTGATCTGTCTGATCAGGTCGATTATGGAATATAGGTGCTTTCTATTTGGTGACATAAATTGATACAAAAATCATTCTAGTTTTCTTGGCATTAGTTAGTAACAAAGATAGAACGGTATTCACGATTTTGCTAAAGTATCTAAAAATTTAGCTAGATACAGATCTGAAAATAAATTTTGTTGGACCATCAAATATATAGGACGCTCAAAACTGATTATTAGAGTATCAAAATTGTTGTTTGTGGCATTGCTTGTTTTCTACATAAATATTTTGATGGTCCAATAAAATTATTTTCTAATCCGCATCTAGCTAAATTTTTAGAATTTCATCAAAATCGTTCTTTCCGATTTGTGTCATTAATACTTATTTCCACCAATGTGGATTAACTTTAATCTCAGTTCAATCTACTCTTCATCTTTTTCTAGTTCTAAAAATTAGAAAAAAATAAAGAGTAAGTTGAATCGAGATTAAATCTACATTGATGGAAACGAGAAACTTGTTTTAATACTTCGATCAATCGGCTACTTATTGTTCAAGTACTCAATTTCAGTTGTCTTTACGTGAAAACATGCAAGAGTCTAGATAGATTGCATGGAAAATTAACAAAAAAACTAATAGCGAGATAAAAGTTTTGAATGAATGATAGTTTTTAAAACAAGCAAGCCAGTTTAACTAAAATTGGTTTATTCAAAAATTCTTTAAAGAAATGTATTAATTAGTACTCATACTAGAACAGGATAAGGTAATACAATTTCGAATATGATGTAGAAAAATACATAACGCTAATAGTAATTTACGTATAGTATGCACTTGAATAAATTTGATGCTTGCGACGAACTTATTATAGATTTGCAGATATATTAATTTTTGAAACTTATTTGAAACAAGTATTTCAAAAGTTAATGTATCCGTAAATCTATAATAAGTTCGTCGCAAGCATCAAATTTATACCAAATATATTCTGAATTCTAATGTTTAATCAAGATTATTAAATTAAAATAAATTCAATTTGCTTATTATATAAAGTCGTTTCTTCCATTAATTTTATAATATTCTTCAAAGAAAATAAATTCTTTTTGAGTACATAATAAGGATTTCTAAATTTTATATTAAGTATATTTTAAAATTATTATCAAGAAAATATTCTTTGCTTATTCAAAGATAGCCGTTGTTTAAAAGAAAGAAAATTAATTGAGTAATAATTAATTTTTCTAGCAATAGAATGATATTTTTCTATATACACCTTATCCTACACATTTCATTTTCTGTTTCTCTTTCAAATTTTATGTTTAGTTCTCGTTTACCATAGTAGATTTATTACGAAATATATTTTGCCATGACACATGAGAGACATACTTTAACTATATGAATATATAAAGAGAGGAGATGTCATGAATTTGATATCGCTGATCTAAATTCGCGAGAAAGAAGGGGAGAGATATACAATTTCGTAGCAAAGATCGATGAAGACGATGCGATCGTTTTGCGCGCGTAAACATTCGATTGTTATGTGTATCGATACAAATTTGTATTGTTTATGACTGAACTTGCGTTATCTGCTGCAATTGTTAAACGCTAAGCCGGTTGTGTAATCCAAGCGAGCCGATCGCAATCTACGATCTGAAACTGTGACACGATTGCGAATATGGAGTGCCAATATTGGAACACATGGTATCGCGTAAGAAGCGTGTATTGCAGGTACCGATAGCATAATCTCGCAACACTGAATAATTCCATATGAATTTGATTGTGTACAGGATATTATCTCGATGCAATCTTTTTACGCCCAGTGGCGTAACCTAATTCTAATTTTTAATATAAAATTCGCTGAAGAAAAATCATGCGGAATCGTTCGTTAAATTTAATTTTCATTACTGGAAAAATTGATGTACCTCCGTATTTGCTGTATAAATTCTGCAATGACGCATGAGAGATAATCAATAAATCCTCTATCTGAGTTTAATAATGTCAATTTACGTTACCGAAAGCTGGAATAATGAAAAGTTAAAAATACGAGCCGTATAAAATTATAGTTTGGACGAATTATTCCGTTTCTCTGGACAGTTGTGCATTTCGATCGATGAAACAATCAGTGTCTCGTAATGTGTAATAATACATAAGAGAAACGTGGAATTGATTTCTTTCTTTTTATGGAGCTTTTGTATATTTGCAAATTTATGAGATTACATCGCGCTTTGGAACGATAACAAAAGGGAAGCTGTTTAGCGATTTCGACAATCAACCAAAAAATGAGCAATTTTCTTCACATATACCTTGTTAGATATCAAAGGAGCAATGGGAACCTAACTCTCTTGAGTTAAATAACATTTTGTTACTTTTAATTTCTGTATGTGTCAATGTACATTATTCTTTTTCTATAGTTAGTTTTAAAATAAATAATGTTCATATTAACATATGCAATTTTAGTAAATAATAAACTAACTTTGAATCACATTTTCTTAAGTTAAATTACTATAACTTCATTACTTCAATTAAATTAACGATATATAAAATAGGAACAATGGCAACCTATAGAAATAATAAAAAAATAACTCAAATTGAGTATAATTTGACGTTATGAATTTAAGTGTTAAGATTAACGATAAAAGATACTCTTTTTAAAATAATTTTTCAAAGCGCGAATGCGTGTTTATTGTTTCATCGCGTCATCATATGTCCATCCACTTTCTAGAATGTCTCTGTTTCGTGCATAGACATATCTTAGCACGTATTGTTCATACTTGGAACAGGAAAGTCTTAATTCTTAGAGATGCATTTCTTTAGAATGTCTAAAATATCTATTTCGTCATTATCAGTTATTGTCAACATTCCCTTTGTAACGTTAACGGATTGTCCATGCCTGGAAATTGACGAATAAAACGTGTATGAGAGTTTTTTTCATCTTGGTAAATTAATAACAACGTTTGTTCATTGCTACGCAATCGCTGTTTCTTTTCCTTTAAAAAGCAATTTTTTGGAACTGTATATTTAATATTTAAGGAAACTTTTACAGAGTCTCAGTTTGTTCTGGGATGTTTTCTTTGATTTAATAGCTAGAATTTATTTATTTTACCTCAATTGTAAAACTATGAAAAAGTAAAGTTAACAAAACTATGTAAAACTGTGAAAACTAAAGTCACAATTTTTAATAGTTTTTACAAAATTAATGTATGTTAACGTTTATACGAAAATTTTTTGCAAGCGATTCCTCTTTCTCTTCCTCTTTTGATTCCTCCCCCTCTCTCTCTTTTTGTCTCCTCTCCACTATCTCATCTCGCTGTGTCTATACGGAATGAACCACGTGGTTTACAAAGGTTCATGTATATGATAATCGTTATCAGTTCGCACTGCTCATCGTTATCAGCAACTTGTAAACGTAACGAATGCGTGTTATTTCTTCCGGAGTGTAAATCCTGAATGCGTGTCTTCGATCGATTACATTCGATTAACACTCAAAAATATGATCAATGTGTCCGTATATACGAGTGGTGAGATTAATAATAATCAGGAGGATTCGCGAGATCTGCGTTCAAGATGTCATGTATGTTGAGTTATATCTCACGCAACTAATTTGCGATACTAATTAGACTCTTTTTTTCATTGTCGATTCGTTTTATTTGCTTCAAACAGATGCATGGATGGATTCAATCATTTTTGAGGTCTTGAATTGTTCATGAATCTTCTTGCGTTAGTAAGATTGTTGGCGTACATTGTGTAATAAGACTCAGCGTTATTAATTATGCACATGTACATATATATTACTTAGATATATGTATAAATAATGCCGGAGTAAGATAATGGAGTATCGAGATTATTTCGTTACATTCGTCTTACATAACGATCAATAATATCATCAAAGATTATTAAATATCACAAGCGTTTTCAGTAAATATAACAAAACAGATCTTGTATTTTTTTTATCGAAGTCATTCAGCATAAATTCAGCATAAATTTTGCGCTCCGTTTTGCAATTGGCTAATCATTGAATTCAAAATGACGGAAACGACGACTTCCTTAATTTTAAACTTTTCATTCAATTTTTTCCATACTTGTATGTGTTTAATCCATGCAAGATAGATCTATTTCCTTTTGTTTGCTCTAAACATTTTCCTTTCTTTTCTCGAGTCCTCAAATGTATAAGACTATTTACTTTTAAGTTATCTTAAACCACATATCTTTAAATTTCTGAAAGCCCTTTTAACTTAAAAGTCATTTATCTACTAGAAAATAGATAAATACAACTAAAATTGAAGGATCAATTGAAGGACATTATTGTATTTGAAACAGAAAAACAAATTTTCTCTATGAATAAATAGTTATTTTAGTACATTTTATTTCAATTACGAAATACGATCCTCGTAAATACGATTGGAATGAGTAGACGTATAAAAACAATCTTCTTATAGCATTCGTTTAGAACGTTTTTATAAGATTTTTTTTATTTTTCTTTCATTTTACCGCGAAGAAAATGAATGATCTTGTGTGCGATTTCGTTATTCTTTAGTGCAGCTCTCGCGATCTAACTTTGCGACGTTATAATAAATATTGACACCGCGTGTACTTGACTCTCTTCTTTCGCCTCTCTTCTTCCTCTTCATTTTTTATTCCTGCGATTGGCGTGCACGTGCGCATTCGCGTGCACACGTTCCATTGCACGCGTTCGCTCATTGGTCGCGATGTTGCGTACGGCGCGGGTTACGTGCGAGTTACGTATATGTTATGACACACGTCACATGTGGTCATACGGCGTAAGTGGCGCGAAGAAGAAGATCAGTCTATGGATTGAATGGAACGAAGGTCGTCACAATAGGGCGAACGTTAATTATTATATTCAACTTAGCATAGTAAAAAGTCGATAAACATAAAATCACGTAACGACTTTGACGGAAATAATGTTATAAAGCCGGTATCATTACAGAAATATATAGATAGTTTAAAGTACAGGTCGGAAGGATCCATTCGAAAGAACAATTACATTGAGAAAAAAATTTATTTATTTGATTTAATTACTTCATTAAGTTCGTCTTTATTTCTTTCAATGATGTATATAAGGCAAACTTATATTATAGTCGTATTCACGATTAGTTTATTTTAAAAACGTTTTAAATAATGTTTAAGATGCTAATGCGACTCTTTGATTAAGTATGGCATCTTAAGATTGTATTTAAAAGTCTACTTAACAGACTTACATATAGGAACTGAATATCGGTTGACTATGAATATCGGTTTGTATTTGACTTAAATACACACTCTACGAAAGAAAAAAATACAAATTAAATTAATTTAATCAAATAAATAATTTCTTTTTCAGTCTACGTATATAAATAATTAATATAATACTATTTTATCTTGTTTCTCTTATCATATTTGCTGCAAATAATTAAAACATTATACTTATGCTTGTTTTCTTAATATTTATTAATATAATTTAATAATTTATTTATTTATAATTTATTTATTTATTTTTATAAATTCATAATAAGTAGTCAAAGTTTTCTATCATTTTCAAATGAAATTAATTTAGTTAAATAAATAATTTTGTTTTCAGTTTATCTGTATAAATAATTAATACAACTATTTTATCTCATTTCTCTTATCATATTTGCTGCAAACAATTAACATTATATTTATGCTTGCTTTCTTAGTGTTTATTATAATTTACTTATTTATTTATAAATTCATAATAAATAATCAAGATTTTTTCTATCATTTTTAGTCTGTTCGTAGTGTTGTCTTTCTTTGAATGTGTAAGAATAGAATTATAATTAAGATTAGAGAATGGTAAAACGAAACATCCTCGAAATCGAAAGATTTTGTATACAACATTATTCATTATTTTCGACACATTTTTGACAATTATATTGTAAATATTTTTATTCATTTTAAAGAATCGAATAATAGAGAAAAACTTTTTTTTCTTCTTTGCGACTTTTGCGAACGATGTGAGCGTTGGGTGCATTTGCGGTTTTGCAAGCGTGTGAATTTTATTTCTTCATAGGACGTCATTATTCCGGGCGCTAAAAACTTGCGTCCAATGTCTTTTGTTGTTTTGAAATCCGTTACATGCGATCCTTCATATGCTACCGCGCGTATTGTTTACGGGTGTGCGTGCACGCACGTCTGCTTTTCCATGCAATTGCTTTCCGTGTTTCGTGATAAACCTCACGAAAATTAGGACAGTGCTATTATTCGTCTTCGGGAACGATCTTGCAATGTATCTAAAAAGTTCCCTCGCTTCTTCGTTAATTTGCTCGTTATTTTAACAAAGATTTGTCCAGTGAGATAGCAGCGAATATAAAGGGAGGACAAATTTTCCTTGTACTATGGAGACACGAAGGAGGGAATTACACTTATCTTTCCGTTGAAGTTCTCATCAATCTTCAATTATTCCACGAATTTTTTGAAAAGGCAGAAATTATATTTGGAATTAAAATTATTTTCGATATACTTCTAATTTGCGATATATCAGTCGTAACTTGATGTTCCAAAGATATGTTTCGACAGACAGCCGGTATATCACGCACAGAAATGTACACCGCAGCTGTGTGCAACACGTGATACACGATTCATCACATATGTAACATTCGGTCAACGTTTTGTGTGTTCCCTCTCTCTTTTTCTTTCTTATTTTCTTCTCTCTCCCTCTCTCTCTCTCTCGCGCTTTGCTACGTCACAACGATGTAAGCGTGCAATATGCTACTGCTGAACATCGGTCAATCTGTTTATGGAAGAAACTCGCGTGTAACTCGATTGCGATTTGTATGCTACAAAGCGGGCCTTAAGAGCCTTCGCTCTTATGTCACACACACACACACACAAACACACATGTGTCTATGTAACATAAGAGCGAGGGCTCTTAAGGCCCGCT
>Ga0157363_1007400_pt1 | contig 10408 bp, 7 predicted proteins | sample AttsexASBM1_FD_111477 | JGI IMG/M metagenome (GOLD analysis project Ga0157363, IMG submission 111477) | Fungus gardens microbial communities from leaf cutter ant in Ribeirão Preto, State of São Paulo, Brazil - Atta sexdens ASBM1 | ecosystem: Host-associated > Fungi > Mycelium > Unclassified ...
AAACTGAACAAATTACGTTGCAACAAACACCGTGGCCTGTTTCTATCGCTCTCTTGTGGAGAGCAAACTAAACGTCATGAAAATTCACGGATGCAATTTCCTGTGTGTGAGACATATATCAATTAGAGACCAAATCAACCGATGATTTTTAAGGAGATTCTTAATGAGAATATTTTTTTTAATTATTCATGTAAGTCTCTTTAAGACGACGTAAAATACGAAGTATATTAATAAAGTAATTAATTTTATAAATTAACAGACTTAATAAATTAAATCTAATTTCCGCTATGCCTATTGATTAATGCGAAGTTTTGACAGAAAATAACAAATTAAGGTTCTTAAAAAAATTATAATAGTATTTTTTTCTCTATTAATAGTAATAGCAAGATCAGTTTAAACTTTATAATAGAGACTGAAAAATTAATTTATTAAGTGTTTTGAAATTAATTTTAATAAAAAAACAAGCTTAGACATCAGTATTCTTGTTACATAATAATAATAATTCTATTAATATTATTGTTATGACATGATAATATTATTATTATGTATAATTATATATTCTATTAATATTGTTATATTAATATTATGTATAGTATTATCGTTTCAATTTAATATGATTTATAAAGTTAATATATTTCATATTGTTTTTTTTTTTGAAATAGTAACCTTGCTAAATCACACACATATTAATTCTGCTATATAATATATTCGATTTTAAATTTTAAGAGACAGATTTATATATTCTGTATATTTTTTGTCGCAATCTTTTTGCCATAATACACATATTCCATTCGATTAAAATTTGATTTCAAAAAAACAATACGAAGAAAAGATAAAGCTTTAAAGAACAATTTAGTTAATTAGTCCTTGACAAAATACTATGATTATTCATGCGGACAGTTTGGGAAAATTAGCATACTTGTTGCTGTCTAAAGAAAGATGTTCACGTATACTTCAGAATAAAAATAGATTAAATAAAAATAGATTAAATAAAACACGAGATACGTATAATAAATTATCTTGGAACATTAGCTTCTCTTAATTGATTATTGATGTATGTATAATAATTATACGCGGAAGTCATACTAGATGCTATTTGCTGCGACTCTCGATCGATAATAGAAACGATAAAAATGGGACATTTGCTTTTATAAGTTCATTATATTTATCCTTTATACCAGTATTCATAGCCTTATATTTAGTTTGCCTTAAGTACAGTCTTAAGTTGGCATAAGTTAATCACAAAGCAGTATTAGTCTTAAGACATTATTTAAGATGAAATAAGAATAGGCTATGAATACTGGCATAATATCTGCAATTGTATCCATAACAACTAAATTATTTAAATCAATATGCATTTATATATAATATTATGTTACTATTTTAAATTTAAATTGTTAAAAAAAACCCAAAAATATTTTTATGTAAATAAAAAATAATTTATAGATATTTCTATGTATCTATGTACTAAACGATTACATCACAATTATTGCGTATAAAATAGTTTTATAATAATAAGTGTCATAATTTGAAGGATATCTTCATTTTAATATAAATGGAAATAATTAATGTATAGACAAACTGCGATATTATATTATACTACGATTTTATATCGTACTTTAAACTGTGTAAATTAAACGCTTGTAATATATTATCTTGAAACAATATATTATTATTAAAGTATTGTTTAAATCAACGTAGTATTACAGAATATAGAATTCTAAAATTAAATTAAATTTACTTTTTTTTAATGCTTCAGAAGTAGATTAGTTAGATTACTAGAAGAGAAAATTTGCAATTAGAGAAGGCACGTGTCAACATAAACGGCTCGAAAGATCAGTATCAAGTTAAACAAGCTTGCGAGCTGTTTCTGAAATAAGCTACCCTACTTCGAATAGGGCGTGCAGAGGACACGCACGTGATCGATAGGCATGTACTATCTTTTCCTAAGCAGGTGGATCAATGGAGGCGACTTAAAGGTATGTTCTCGCTCTAGAATATCTTATGAGTAGTTTGAATCAAATCAATTCTGTTTTATAATTATTTAAAAATATACTGCAAATTTTGCAATATCAATTATTTTATTGATAAAAAAATATGAAATTTTTAGAAAATTCTGTAACTATTTCTATTTCTAATTTGTATGTGCTATTGATTTTTGAACGAGCATTTAGAGATAAAACAGAACGCGTCAAGTTCGACTGTAGCTTGGTCACCATTTGTTGTTAATGTCAATGTTACTGTTGATAATTTTTTCATTCAAATTTTTTGAGATCCAATTAAAACGAGTTGATAAACGTTCTTATGATTGCTACATTTTATTTGTCAAGTTATTAGAGAAATATACTTTATCATATTGTATAAAAAGACACTTACCTTCAGCTGTTCTTGACGACGGTACGCGTGCAACATTAATTGTTTTCGTTCATCTTCTGACATTAATGGCTCCCTCGCTGGTTTTCCAGATCCTCTTTTTTGTAGTTTTACGATCACTTTGGTTTTCTCGTTATTACCTACAAAGTCCTTCATCTTCTTCCCAGGTAATAACTCCTTTCCGGAGAACCATAGTTGAGCCAGTTGCATATCAATTACCTACAACAAGTGTGTGTCTTTCCAAATGTTGATAAAGATGTTGCCTATTTCCAACATGCTGAATTTTTTCACAAGTGATACAAAAACTTAAAGAATATTTTCCAGATTGGCTTTTCCTTTTAGATGTCTGTACAACTTTTTAAATGACAAATTAAATTTGCTTGAATGTATATGATATTTTTGCATTCTGTCTGAGTGTTCTCTTTCTTAACGTGTATTTATAAAAAAAAATATATTTCTTATTTTTATATTTATTTTACCATATCCAAAGCTTATTAAAATCGAAGGGGGATATGTCCACAATTTTTGAAGTATTTGTGTTGTCTTATATTGTCATATTAATTATAAATATTTAAAAACACAATATATACATACCTCGAGAGAAGCTTGAGTACCAGTGAGATCTTCAGTATTCTCAAACTCTTTACGGATCACATCGTGTAGTGGAAGTCCCATCGGATAAACAATCATCACGGCGCCTCTTAACAAATCCAGAGCTTCTTGAACTGTCTTTTGAGTAACCAGTTTCTCTTGTTGCACTAATTTCTGCGATTATATGAAATGATATTAAAGAATTGTGAACCGAAAGTTTAGAAAGAGTAAAATGTAATAAATTAAATTGCATTTACTTTCGATGTCATGGTACGTGCATCCTCAATAGTTTTTTTTAGCACCTCCTGCATCTTTTCGTTGGGTTGTCTGCCATTTCTGCGACCTATATTTATCTAAACTCAGTCTTAATTTATTATGTGCATGTGCAACTTTTTAAATACAATTTTGCACAATTTATTTTCAGTAAAATTTTATATTACTTTGTAAATATTTGTAAAACTAAAATAAGAGATTCGATAACAAAATATTTCATCTGCATCTGTTTTATATAATAATAAGCTTATTTTCGTTACAAAATATCAAAATGTCAAGATAATTTTATGATAATTATTTTAAAATTTTATTGACATTATTAAAAAGTAGAGAAAAATAGACAAATAGAAAATATAATAATAGAAATTAGAAGTATCAAAAAGAAGTTATCAAAAATAAAAAAAAAGAAAAAATATGTATAATTAATATCACAAATTATAAGCTAATATTAAAAAAAAATAAATATATACTTTGTTTTCTTTATTAGCTCTGCAGGCATTTTTATTTTTTAACAATTTTTATGAAAAATCCATGATTCATTATTAATTATGACAAGAGGCATTAATTTTTATAATAAAATCTATTATTATGCGAGGACGGCGAAAAATGTTACGTACCGATCTTGTCTTTGTTGAAAGTCCAACCGCCCATGGGCACGCACTTGTCTGCCCATTCGTCCTTGAGCTTGAGCTCCTCGACCTGATCGTCCGTGAGGCCCATTATGTCAGGTGGTAACATTATGCCGTGCTTAGCCAGCTCCTCGATCTCTGTTTTTCACAAAAGAGATACTTATGAGAAGGCAAATGCATGAGAGGGAGAGTGACCATACTCAAGTATATAAGTCCGTATAATTATCTCGCGTGACTAATATCACACGATGGCCAGGATAGATGGGTTCATAAACTCAAGCCTTGACTTCTTATTACATGCTGTTATTACTAGCCGCGGGTGTGCTCCGAAGAGATAATCACTAATGGATTTTTCGCGTTAATATTCTGACTGCAAAGGCCTGCCACATAAGTTCACCTCATTCCACAAAAGCTCGTTAAAAACAATTGGTATTTCATTGCAACTTATTCGTTTCTTATAGATATACTCAATATTTCTTATAACTTAAATTTTAAATTATATTTAAAAAACTTAATTTTGTATCATAAGAAGTAATAGTACGGATAAAACTAATAATGTAATATAAAAGAATTTTTTGTATTTGTCCTGTATGTTAAATTTTATATAAAAGAGTAGAATAAAAAATTATTTCTTATATTTATTTTTTAATTTTACAATATAGTTATGATTCTTCAAAGTAGTCAAAATAATACGAAATTTCTTAAACATATGTTTAATTCTATTTTCTCAATATTTGAAGATCTGCCACTGTAAAGAGTACATAATAAATTTACCATAACAAATTCTTGAAATCTTCAAACGACCATTGTAAATCACTACGATGTCAGATATAACATTGTCCACATTCGCTTCCAAATCGGTATCATATAAAAATTGGCTGTCGTCACCTTTCTTCACGTGCAATCTCACCATTTTTATCAAGTCAAAATTTTCAACTTTTAAAATTGAAATTTTTACTATTAAAATAATTTGTAACAGCTTGAGATTTTTGATTGAGATAATGAATGGTTATTAATTATAATTATTAATTTGACTTGAAAATTAATTTGACGTCAAAATGAATTATAAGTGCATCAGCGAGTTGTCACGGGAAACCACGAGGAGAACTAAACATCCAACGATCCAACGTATATTCACCCAACAAAAGCCTGAACAACGTCAGGATGATACATCGTCCATAGTAACACAAGTTATCGATTAAACAACGTGAATATTATCAATGTGAAAGAAATTGGAATAAAATGTTAGCACAATTCATTCAAACAGCTGAAAAAGAATTAGATTGACCAAGCAATAGCGATAATAAAATGGAGAGCAATGAAAACGGATCGATAAGAATAGGAAGATGTTTCGTAATGAGTATATAACTTTGTGTTGCTCATTATTATATAATATACATATTTACATTCTAATGGAACACGGATTACAAGAATAAAGACGTTCATATATCGTTACAAATATGAAGAAACGCCGACAATGCAAATCTCCATTTTGGTCGTCGTGTTTTTACTGGCGTTTTTGACACAAAAATATGATATATTTGTATGATTGCTTAACGTCGATATATAATATATATATATAGCAGCAATTAATAATATTTTAAATATTTTCGGCGCAACGTTGCACAATAAAAATCTATGTCATAATCCATAATTCTCGGCTATAATGTAAGTGACTAGTATTATGTTAAAATACACTTAGAGTTTCAATTCGATGAGGTGCATCTTACGCAGGTCATTTTCCTGTTTGAGGTTCAAACAAAATGATCCATGGGCGTAACAAATGATTTGATCTATCAAATAAAATTTTGTTATAACTATTACACATCATGTTATCGTCAAGTGATGCGTATACTGGAAATTTCAATCTGGTTTTCTCTTCTTTTATTATTTTTATGTCTAACATTCTATCCAATTATTTGTTACGCCCACGTGATGGTCCCTATGATAATTGTTGCATACGGACATGTCAAACGTTTAAACATCCTAAGCGTGTGTCCTAAATTCGTGAGCGCAATTAGTTGACTCGCGATGATTCCGAAATAGACACGGCAAAAATTATTATTTTTTTCTTGTTCATTTTAATTTTTAACATCGACACGAGTAACAGTGATAATTGCTTACATCGAGTGGAATCTTCATATCACTCGCAGAAAATGATGGAACAATAAGATTTGGAAACTTACACTTTACTCAAAATCCTTTCGCATTGCTCGAACTGCCGCGGCCATTGTGACTTCGGCGGTAAATCTATGATAACGAGCAGAGCTGCACAGTGCACTGCTTCGTTTACTCAAGTCGCTATATGAAAAATATTTTTAATTTCACAAAAATAAAAAAGTTTAAAATATTTTCAATTGTAAATAAAAAGACAAAATAAAACAGCATTTGGTGCTGTAAGAAAACAGAAATAATAGGTATAATTTTCTTAAAAATGTTGTGTGTGCATGTGTGTGTGTATATATACAGCCACAAGTTATTTTTACTTAAATGTAGCCTCACTATGTATTTTTTCACACAACAGCTTAAATGGCGCAGCAGTGCATCATGTAACTCCGACACTGAAACGACGTAGTTCTTTCTTTTTTTACATGTAACAAACACGTGCTTATAGAGCACATTTATAAATAGACACATGTGTACATGCGTACGCGACATATTACATATCGGTTTGTCTACGTGTGGCAACACTTATGAGAGAGGAAGAAAATTCCTCTATCGAGACGTGAGTCGACTACTTTAATGTGATACTCTATGTGATAGAAAAATTGGCATTTGGTCCAAAAAAATATATGAAATGCATGTGAAATCTGTATTCTCAAACAATATCCTATCTAGGCTTCATCCCATTTTTTAGGAGCCTGACGGAAACATTAATCGATCAATATCATCATAAATGGTAACGAACGCTGTCAATTTAGATGCAGTTTCATTTACAATTGTCACTGTAGCTGATTGGTGCACTCTACAAGCTTGAATGATTCTGCATAGCGACATTTTATTATGATTCGGTCCCACGGATTCATTTATTCATCAAAAGTTTCATCAGAGCACATATTATAGTTGTGTTTAGTTATAGAAAAATATTTAACATGCAGTCCAGTAATAAAATTTTGTTGCAAAAATAAAATATTAAAAAATTTAGTTGTATCGTAATTTATATTATAATTTGTACAAGTCGAAATAATGACTTTTTGTACTAAGAAATTTTATCGATTTTATAAGAGAAAAATATCGTTAATCTCAACTTTATTTGCTCATCTTAAAGTTTCATCAGAGCACACACATATTATGAATGTGCCTATTTGTAGAAAAATATTTGACATGTCTATAATAAAATTTTGCTGCAAAAATAAAGTATTAAAAAATTAATTGTATTTAATTTATATTATATTTTGTACAAATTAGAACAATGACTTTATATCAGGAAGTTTTATCGATTATGATATTGTGAGGAAAATATCGTTAATATCAATTCTTGCTTTCTGATGTATCATTCTATCTTATTTTTATTGAAGATATGAACTTGCTATGATATAGAATAAACCCATGGAGTCGCTATTTTCATATAAACACATACACATAGTCGTCGAAAACACCGAATGACGTTCATCTTCTATCTCGCAATCGGAAACATTCATCGGCGGTTTTTTTAAATTTTCATTATTAAAATGCGATTAAATTAAAAAATTACAGTAAGACGCAATTTCAGATATCGCACCCAATTGCAATCGAAACTTCGTAGATTTATAAATTTTCGAACAATAACAATGTCAGAATTGCAAACAAACAAGTCGTCCTTTATATTCCAAAATGGCCGATTTATCAAGACGCGCGTGAGCCATCTTCATTAAAATTGTTCAGTAAGATTATCCAGTCTCATTCTTTATATCCCGTCCCTTATAACTTTCATGACAAACGGACGGCAAGATTTTTGTACAGTAAACGTCATACGGGGGATTCTATTACTATATTACTATACGATAAAATAGGTTGCTTATCTCAAGTTCAAAAACAGTTGCTGAACAAAGCTAACTACGACATCGGTGGGTTTTGGTTTCTGATCGCGATTATTCCTCATCGATAGTAGGCTGGACTTGTAATATGTCCTTTAGGATCCTGTTGTCATATTGCTGCTCATCGGGTACTTGGAGAGTAGACATGGACATAGAGGTGGAAGTGGAAATGGACGTGGAGGTGGACGTGGAAGTAGAAGTGGAAGAGGAGGAGGAAAAGGACGAAGAGGAAGAAGGAAAAAAAGAACCGTGCAACAATAGCTGTTGCACGGTACTCTGTTCTCAAACTTTGCTTTCAGGTCCGTCAGTTGTGTGCTTGAAAGAATTACGGATTTTGCTGAGATGAAGGGCAGCGATATGTCCATAGCTCTTATTGTACCATTCAGGTGTGCGTCCCCTGAAAATAAATTATTTCATTTTGGATTTTCGTCTAATCTCAAGTCTATTTAATATAAATTTATTTCAAATAAATAATGAAAGAATTATTTTTTAATAAATAAAAATAATTAATTAATTTTAAATAAATGAAGATAAATAATTCGCTTCAAATAAATTTGCATTAAATATTTCTAAATCAAGAATCATGAATAAGATAAAGTGAATTATATGAAGAAAAAAAATTTAATATCACTTACTTTGTATCGACTCTGGATAAATGCATAATGCGAGATTTGCCGCTACCACATGGTTCTATAAGATAACGTGAGGCCAAAACGATGCCGCGAGTTCCTCCAAGCATGACAGGGGCATCTGGATGTTGCACGGATGTTTCGACAATGACACAAGCACCTTTAGGAAGATCATTTCGCCAAGATCTGCAAAAATTAATTATACTAATTAGAAACTATAAACATCTTTACTAATCGTTTACGAGAAATAAAATATTTGTTATTTATAAAAATACAATAATTTTCAAATGTTTTCTTTTTATTTAAAATAAATAAAAAGAATACGTGATTTTTGATCATGACAACTGATGTAACTTTTTTAATTCACCTTAATACACAATAATCTCGGGCGGGCAGCGGACTCATGTTCCCGGTGGCGTATTGGAAGACCTCCACATTGGTGTCCAATTTGGTAACCAGTCTGTATTTTAAAAGTTGTGGATCCCAGATGTGTCTTTCTCTTAATACACGATGTAATAGCTCGTTTGGAGGAGCCTCGACTTCGGTTGATACTCGCCAGAGACGAAGCGGATGTCCATCGCCAACTTTTTTATACGCCATTTCTACACTGTTGTCAGCAGGATTGTTTATTGTGACCCAACCGCGACTTCTGCTAGAACGAATTACAATCTTCAATTCAGCGCATTATAAATCTTCTGTTAATCTATTTTATTATTCTATTACTTGTTATTTTATTATTTTATTACTGTTTATTTGTAGCTTGTTTGATCTTAACTCGATATACTCTTTTCAGTCTTTCTTTCATTTATATTTGTCTATATAAAGATATATATCTTTGATTTGAAAATTTTTAACCGTTTACATTACCTCATTATTTTTTTTACAAATGAATTGAATCATAATAATGATAAATACTCACTTTTCTCGCGCTTCCTTCAGCAACGCCGTGGTACAGGCGTACAGGTACCCCCTCCAATCCTGCTTCAATTCCGAACCGAGTTCCTCCAGAGCAACTGGAATGCTCTCTTCCATATAATTAAAGTGACACTGCGTTAACATGTCCGACGAGACCTGAAAGAACCGGAAGAGGCATGAGCCGTGCCCTTCTCTCGTTCACGCTTGTGATCGAACCAAGCGCGCGAGCAATCGCGATCGACGAATAACGATGCTTTAGCACTCACCATGAATAATTCACGATGCATCTTGACCAGATACAGAAGACAGTCGTGAGCAGCTTTATTTTCCGACAATTCCCGCTGATCGGGAATGCCCACAGTCTTTCGCCTACGTGGCGACACGCTGCTCGACCTGTTAGTCACGTTTGTGTTACTGTGGTTGAAGTGAAACAGGCTCGGGGCTAGACACACAGCCAGATTCGAGGCTGTCATTTGGTTATAGGGTGAGTTGCTAGCGACATGATTGAGAAAATCGAGCAGAGTTTCCAGTGCCTCGCGATGTTCATCCGGGAGTAATAATAGGACGCACTGCACAGCATCGGGTCGCAATTCTACTGGTACATCTGCGAAAACAACCGATGCATTGTAAAATCATGTTTCTCTCTCCGTATGATTAATTATAGTTGTTAATTTTTAAATGCTTTTTTGATATCATACTCGATTTTTCTTTTTCTAATACTTTTTCCGTTGCTTATAATTTTTTTTATTAATAAAAAAATACGTATTGCTTGATATCATTATGTTTCTTAATATCTAACATTTCGATTTAAAAAAATTGTTTACAATAAGTTTATTTTTATAAAAGTTATAAGCAACCGAATTAGGGATTGGATATGCCATGCCCAAGTATGTTATTCCCATAGTGTAGTATTCAAGAATCTGGAGACAGTGTCTCGGCGCTAAGCCAAGCGCAGCGACACTGCCGTGGCTACTTTACGCGA
>Ga0157363_1007401_pt1 | contig 10405 bp, 6 predicted proteins | sample AttsexASBM1_FD_111477 | JGI IMG/M metagenome (GOLD analysis project Ga0157363, IMG submission 111477) | Fungus gardens microbial communities from leaf cutter ant in Ribeirão Preto, State of São Paulo, Brazil - Atta sexdens ASBM1 | ecosystem: Host-associated > Fungi > Mycelium > Unclassified ...
GTGCTACTAATAAATAACCCTGCCCTTATATCCATGCTTCAACCTCATGCTTGCCTCACTTCTTACTCAAGGCCACCATGTGTACTCTAGGTGCCCTGACATCATCTTCCAGACTCTTCTATCAGGTTCTAGGCTTATGACGTCACATCATGTGACCTGTCATGTGACTTCCTTGTCACGTGCCTTTTTCATTGTCTTTCAAAAGAAAAGAAAAGAAAAATCAGAAAAAATACAAGAAAATAAAATAAAAATTGTTAGTGTTCAAATGTCCCATAACAAAGGTACTCCTAAAGGATATTAGATATGGAAATTAGCTTAGTAAACAGAAAGAATCCATAGAAAAAGCTGTAAGAAAACTCCAACAGTTTGTAGTGAAGTTACTATATTCTGCAGAATAGTCTGAGAATGGAGATTTGCTGTTGTTTCATAGCAAGATTTATGTTCCTAACACTGTGGACCTCTATAGAAGAGTAGTCACCTTATACCATGATCTGAAAATAGCTGGACATCTAGGCAGATAGAAAACTCTGGAACTGATATCTCAGAATTACTGGTAATCTCAGATATCAAGGTACATGAATTAATATGTCAGCACTTGTGATCTTTGCTTGCACACTAAAATGGCACATCATCTATCTCTCAGAAAGCTACATCTACTTCTGGTGCTGAATGTAAAACAAAAGATCATAAGTGTGAACTTTTCTATCAAACTTCTAAGTCTGTAGACTTTGATGCAGTAATAATGGTTGTAAATTCAGTGACTAGAAAACTCATTTCATTCTCACACATATGATAGCTATCACAGAGGGTGTTATGAGGCTCTTCTTACACAACATCTGGAAATCACACAGTCTTTCCACTTGTATTGTCTTAGATAAAAGACTATAGTTTGTTACTTGCTTTACTAAAGCATTATACTATATGTTAGGTATCAAAATTTCTTTCTCTACAGTGTAGCATTTCCAATCAGATGGACAGATAAGCATATTAATCAAGAACTGGATTAATATTACTGATTATTTGTGAGCTAAAGGTAAAGTGACTAGTATAACCTTTTATTTATAGCAAATTTTCAGTATAACAATCATATCCATACTGCTACTCAATAATGTCTATTCTTTCTAGACATAGATTGCCTTCTTTGTATGGGTTTTGAGCTATACCAGTAGAAGTCAAAGCTGGAAAGTGTTATAAAATTCATAGTATGGATAAAGTCTGTACTGAAAGAAGTAAAGTTGGCCATTTGTAAGTTTCAAAAGAATATGAAGCTATACTATGACTAATTATAGACCACTGCTCAAATATTTAAGTCTAGTGATAAGATGTACTTCAATACCATAGACATTCAAACTATATGCCTCTTTATAAAACTATCTCACTAGTATCTTAGAACTTATATGGTAGAAAATTAAGTGAGGCCTATAGCATATTATCTGAAACTTCCACTTGTAATCACCTAATGTTCAATATTGTTAAGCTGATTTTTATACCCAAAAATCCTATCTCTGGTAGATATTTAGACTTTTCTCCTAACTCTATTCTTATAGATGGGTAAGAAGAATAAGAAGTTAAGAAAATTCTGGACAGCTACTAGCATTAGTAACAGTATTAATATCTAATCAATTAAAAAAGCTTTGGTTTGAAGGAAAAATTATAGAAAAATACCTTGAAAATGTTTATACCAATATTATATGCTAAGTCCAACTGATCTAAGCTTGTATTCTATAGTAGTGTTATCTCATTTAAACTCTGATAAAAACCTATCTTCTATAATAATATTATTTCTATAACATATACCTACAAGTACTTAGTTTTCTATAGTAGAGATATTCATTTTCAACTTGGCTTTCTATGGCAGAGTTCTTCTATTTGACCTCTTTTAAGTATTTCACTACTAAAACCTCTGTTAAGGGTTGTATTCTAAAATCTCTGAATTTCTTCTTTCTATATTATCTATATATAAGGCTAGTAGATTTTGCTAGTCTAATAATTGACTATTTTAGTTGAACTCTATTCTCAGTGTTTTTTAGCAACACATCACCATCAGCACTTACTCTTCTTGGACTCTGCTCTACTCCTGAAGTTGCAGCCATATAGCAGATAAATAGTACAGTATATAAGCTGAAGTCAAGGTTGTTCTGAAAAGTCTATACTATAACATACTTTGTATGAGATTTCTACACTTAGTACAACTCTGAGCCAATCTTGCAGGCTTTTGCCTCCTGATATAAACTGCATCTAATAACTAAAAAAAGTAGTGAATTTCTACAGACTCAACTCCTAAGTTTTTAGCTATTAAGTTTTGCCCAATCACTATTATTTGAGACATAACAATCTAGGAAGAGAGTGTATGTAAGAGAACCTGCCTTTATGAGAACTTCAAACACCCAAATCCCACTAAACTCTGCAGTCTTCTTTAAACCAACACCACTACTCTCCATAGTTAAACCTTATATCATACTTTTTAATGTCCCAATACTACACTGCTCTAGTTGTCACTGTTGTAAACTCCTTTTTTTTCTCAGTAATTCTTTTAGATACTTTTATCTGGGCTCTTGACTATCTAGTTACTATCATTTCCTAGTGATATCAGCATTGTTTTGCCAGATTGGAATATATTCTAGTAGTATTTAGAATAGTTATTGCCCCCAGGAGTTCTCATTCTGTTCTCTTAGGACTTCCTAGAGATGAGTACCATTGTACTTAGTCAATTGAATATATGCTTAGAACTTCCTGAAGGTTGTAAAAGTCCACAAAACTCTGTGGACTCTGCTAGTTATTCAAACAACATACACTTATATCTCTACTTAGTACTAAAAGCTCAAAGGGCACTTGTCCTCACCCACAATTACTTGCTCTTTTAAATGACATCTAGTGTGCTCATTTAAAGAGCCTTCTTTTAGATACTAAAGCATTGCTTCTCAATCTCACTAAATATTTCAATCCCTTTTATGCTAAGATTACTCCAGGTTATAGGTTGCTTGATAACTTTCCTAATTGCATCTCTTTCTATCCTTGCAATTATTCAAGTCTCAGTGATCACAAATTTTATCTGGAGTCTCTTGACCATTTATATCTTAAAGCTTTTTCTTTTTCCTTCATTCTCATTGTTATTATTGGCACAAGTGTTATATCTCCTAGGAATATGCAAGTTGTCTCTACTGTTTATTTTTGGAGATTAGGACAACAGGTGTCATTCTCTAAAGCTTTAGCTAGTTGGAATATTCCTGATACTGAGTTGTTTGCCATAAGACTGAGCATTGCTAAGGCCATTAGTCTAGATGTTGAATATATTATTCTTATCACTAACTCTCTAAGCTTTGCTAGAAAGGTAGTAAACCACTCTGTGTATTCCAAACAAGCTTATTCCTTGGCTTTCTGCTTTGTACTTTGATTATTCCTTGATTATTCCTTGATTATTTCTCTCTTGTTCTTATAACCTTAAGCTTGGCTTATGTTACAACTTAGGCAAGGCTTGAGTAGATAAGAGAGGGAATGATCAATTGGTAAAGCATAAAGATACAAGATAGTATCTATAGCTATATATACCTAGAAACTATAAGGAATATATACAATAGAACATAAGGAAATGATTAGGAAAACATGAGGAGGCCTTTACTATTACATGAGGCACTGACTGATTATATATGAAGAGAACATATGGCACAGCTAATTATAAAGTTATGGAGAAGGAACCCCAATACCTGTTTGTCTATGAACAAACTACCTACTAGACATAAGGTATTGATCACCGCAACTTGCTTAACTTTTGAGAGATCAATTTCTTGGCCTTTTCTTCAGATTTTACTATTTCTTTTTCTTTATCCCAAATCTCTCACTTTTCTGCTGTCTTTTTTACTTTCATTGTATTCTTCTTCATTGGCTTTTTCTTTTTCATCTCTTCTTTTCTCTATTTCTTTTCTTCTTCTTCTTCTTCTACTTCTACTACCCCAGTTTTCTTTGCTTTAGTCTTCATTACTTTCTACACTCCTCTAAATACCTCATTATCTTTACATCCTCTATTCTCCAATTGATTTCAGAATTGTAGTAAACAAGCCACATATTACAACTTAAGTTCTTAGAGTATAACTATTACAAACTTCATTCAGCTTGTATCTTCACAACTAGTGGACCAAATTTCACAAACTAATTTGCACTGGGAAGCCCCAAATAAAGGCTATCTGCACATATATGAGATGTACAAAAGTAACAACAAGCAACTGAGATATCAGGTCATTAGTAACTGTAAAATCTTTGTTTGCTAATATCTCATGAATGGCTAGTCATATTTATATGATTAAGCTTGTGTTGGAAAGTGTTCATCAAACTGTTTCCAACGATATATGGTATATCTCATATCAATATAGTAACATAATTAGTTACCTTCTAAAATTAGCCTGGCAGCTGCTATAACAGATGACAGCTCCCATCAGATATGAGTTTTGATCATATAATGGCAATAGCTTGCACATGGACCATCACTCTTTTGTATATATACTTCTGTATCTGAAGATTAGACTTTAGACTTAACAACATCAATTTACATCATTCTTTATTCTTTATTATCTATATTGATCTTAATCATCATTGTCATCATTATTGAACTTCTGAATCACTCTTAAACCTCTGAGAGTATATCTAAGATTTAGATATTACAAACAAGTGAGTAGTTTATTTTATAATAGATAAGTTACAAGAGAATACTGCAGTATGAAGCTTTTACTAGGAAAGAACTATTTAAAACATCTACAAAAGATGATATATCCACAAAGTATCAGTGGGCTTTAACACAGTATAAATAAATAGACTTCTCTTACCTAGCTAATATACCTCTTAAGCCTAAGGTCTGGCTATTCTTTTTGACCAAAGAGTTGTGTTGCTCCCAGTCAAGGATAATAAGAGAGTGAAAAGAAATGATGAGAAGACCTAGTGTTGGGCAGTCTTAGAGTAAGAGAATTGAGTTCTAATGTTATAACTTAAGACCAAAGAGTAAGGTCAAAAAAGAAACCTTGTATTAGAATTAATACAAGAGAACTCAGTGGAGTTCTAAGTACAATATATCTATCTTTATATATGCTAGATTAATGGTCCATGCTACATGTCAGGAGTACAGTATGAAGTATATATATAGTACCAACCAGATATCAAAGCTAAGCTTGACATTGTACACTTTTAGTATAACTGGTTCAGTGGCTGGTCTGTTCCTAACACTACATGAATTCTAATCTATTCTAAAGACTATACATATTACATGCTGTTGACATATAGTATAACATTATTTTCTAGAACTTTCTATATTCTACTATATGTTATGTGATTATGTGACTATGACATGTGTGACATGATGTTTGGCAGTTGTGATGATCACATGTAACCTCATGCTAACCTTGAATCCTAAATCTAAAATAATAAAATGGAAAAAAAAGAAAACAAGTGTTATAATTATATGATTACTACCTCATGTGTTACAGAAGTTTACTTTGTGCTGGACATGTGCTGGGGTTCATTTCATCATTGACTCATAATTAAACTGTACCTTGTTTCATCCTCATGTAGTGGTAAAGGCTTTCTTATTTTTTCTTTATTATTTCCTCAAGGATGCTTAATGTATTCCTTATAGTTGATAGGTATATATAGTTGTGGATACAGTCCTGTATCTTTATACTTTACCAATCAATCATTTCCTCCATCATTTCCTCCATCCTTACTTAAGTCTTTGCCTAAGTTGCAACCTAAACTAAGACTAAGGTCATAATAATAAGAAAAAATAAAAATAAAAACAAAGTCTACTATCTTCAACTCTGACAGAATTATCCATAGATATTGGGAGAGCCAAAAACAACTATGATAAAGATGGGAAGCTTAGATATATCAGATAAGGAATATGCTTGGAAGAGGAAACTATCTGTAGGAAAATTACAGAAGATATCAAAAGAACATGGAAAAATTATCCAATATATGTAGATACAAATTCTGAATGACTTTGGCTTTAGCAGATATGCTGCATCTCTGCATGTTACAGCAGTCACATTTAAAAAGAGAATATTAACAGAAAGTGGAACATGAAGGAAGTCAGACTTCTAAACATGAGCACCTAGAATAGTGCACTATACTAGTTGATTTTCAAGCTAAGAAACTACAGAGTATCTAAGTATCTTAAATACTGGTATTTAGTAACTAAGATTATATTTAAGGGTTGGAGAAGACAGATAACTACTTTAGATATACTAAAGTTTTCAGAAATGGAGTTCAGAGTTCCATAGAGATTATAAGTAGACTATAAGGAAGATACTCTCTTCTATAGATGTTCTAAGCAAATTAGATGTTAGAAAAGTATATGGACATATAGTGAAGGACTGTAAATATTGTAAGGGAACTTGTTCTTTCAAAGCTTTTCTCTTCTGCATTTTCCAGTTGATCTGTGTTCTATAACTCTTTGAGCTACATACAAACATTTCTAACTGTTTGGATATGTTATCTAACTCCTCTTTTCCATATTCCTTTACTCTTCTATAATACTCTATAGTCTTCTGTAGTCTGCTATTGTCATCTGCACTTATCTACTTATTCACTTTCCTATGCTCTGAAAGCACTTGCTCAGCACTCTAGCTCTTTTCTAATTCAGTTTCTCCATTCTGAACTGTTTATAATTACTTAAGTATCATCATTACTTACTTATGTAAACAGCATTTTTTTAAATCAATAATTTATTACATGAGATACAGTGGTAGACCATGGTATCTACAATGTAGCTACTTAAATAACAAAAGAAAAAAAAGGAAAAGGGAACAGTAGGCAACAATTTTTAACACTAACTCAAGAGGATATCAGTGAAACTGTTGTTAAGTGATGCCTTTATGGAAGACAAACACTCCTGGATTGAACTCAAGGAATGCAATGATATCTTTCAATGAATCCATTTTAGGATTTCAATACTTCTTATAATAATAACAGCTATGCCGGATGTAATTTCTTGATTTGATTGGATAATCTCCACATAAACAAGTGAAGGATTTCTTGGAAAAAAACCTGAGATAATATTCACTAATTGGGGTATAATTTGTGATAGCTCTGATAGTATGTGCATACAATGTATTGGAGTGTCCAAAGTGTTTAAGCCAAGTGCCCTCTGTAAGGAGACCACAAACTCTGAAATCTGTTGCAAACTCCACTGATAAACTTTATGTCCAGGCTTTATCAAACAAACACTGGCAGTAGAATCTGATGCAGACATTCTCACTCCAGCCTTATCAAACTTTGTGTCTAAACTACATTACACTCAGACCCACCACTCTCATACTGAGACTTTGGTACAAGTTTGTGATATCTCTATTTACTATTCCTAGCGATATTAGTATTATTATTTCTTGATTACATCAGTATTGTTTTACTAGATTGGAATGGATAGTGCAATATTTAAAATAGTCGTCACCTCCAGAAAACCTTATTCCGTTCTCTTAGGTTTTTCTTAGAGATAAGTGCTGTATTGTACTTCCTTAAAAATATATACTTAGGTTTTTCCTGAAGTTTCTGCCCAGTTGCTCTAATACACCTCTTAGAGTAAGTGGGCCTGGTAGGTAAATTTTCATTGTTATTTAAGTTTAGGAAGTTCTTCCCCTTGGAATCTAATGCTTAAAACATTATTTGTTAGTTCTTCAGAATTAAATCACATTCTTCTTTTTTGTTAAATTTCCAGGAAGATTTATATAGGAAAATAGGGTTTGTCTTGACCTGTTTAGTCTCTATGTCAACTGCCAAATGAAGAGGCCATTTATTACTGTTAGGGCAATCTCAAAACAAAATAAAATAATTAGAATTCTTGTTAAAGAAGGCTCTAAGGTCTTAAAATACAGAAATGGAATGAAGTTGATAAGGATAAGTAAACAAATTGAAAATATATCTTGCAGCTGGAATGGTATTTGTGATAACAATGATTTGTTCAATGTTTGAAACTTGAACAGCTTGATTAATTTCACATCTAATAGAGAAGAGTTCTATTTCAGTGAATGTAATGTTCATTGTATAATGAATTGTTTTTGCAATAATGTTCCAACCATTGTATACATGTAAAATTGAAGTAGTGACATTATTCTTAATACTGTCACTGGATATGACTATAACAGTGTTTGGGTCTGAAATGGAATCATTAAAGATTTTATTGAGTTTCTTTTGGTGAGCATTCTTGGCTTCCATATCCTTGTAGTTCACTATATAGAAAAAGAAACAATCAGGAAATGTATCTACTAAGTGGAAACCCAGAGAGAGTTCTTTGTGAAGTTTGTCAAATAAAGAGAAAACTTCATTTAAACAATTGTTAGAGTTTACTACTGAACTCTTGATTTTTGAACAATGTTTTTGTGTGAGAAGGGCTATTGATAAGCAATGAGGTTTGGCCTTCTTTGAGTGATGTTCATCTAATAGGAAGTTAAAAGCATGTTGTTGAGATAAAGATATGACTCTCAGATGATGTCCCCTACTAATTTTGTTAAGATGAAGATGAATAGGGATTAAACCTGCTAACGCTTCAACTTCCTATAAAGATGAAGTGCAAAAAGTATCAGTAATTCATAGTGCAGCTCTATATTGCATTTTCTCTAATTATTTAAGAGGATAGAAGAGAGGTACTCTCTTGTAGTATCACAGCTGGGAGCCATAGAGTGTAATGAGTATAATACATGTTTTATAAAGTAGTTGTTTATGTATAGACAGTAGCTCTCTGGTAGAATTCCCCAACATCTTCATACTCTTAATGGTGAACAGAGCTTTGTTAGTATAGAAATGAATGTGTTGATGAAAAGTTAATTTCCTATCAAAAAAAAATTCTAAGTATCTCCAATTGTCTTTAGATCACAAAAGATATCCTCTTAAAGATCTAAGATTTAAAGAAGGGAGTTTGTAATTCTTCATCATCCTAGAGAAGTAGAAGACCTTGGATTTGTTATGTTTGATTATAAGACCAAATTGTTCAAAGAAAAGAAATAATACTATAACTAAAAAATAGATTTGTGTTTAATTTTTCATAACTTTTTTTCTGAGAAATAAAGAGACCATTGTCAACAAAAGAAAGAGTAGAAACAAAAATAGAAGATAAAAGACTATTAGTTCTTTTCTTGAAGATATGAAAGATAGGGATGATATATAAAATAGGAGAAAGGGCTGAACCTTGTCTCACACCTACATCTGCTCTAAAAAAAGGAGAGACAAAATTGTTCCAAATATATTGTGTTTGTCTGTCAATTAAATAATTAGAAAAGAAAGTAAAAATTCTTGGATTGAAACCAGCTTTGTCCAATATCAATGGAAGAAGTTGGTGATTGAGCAATAGAAAGAACTGTGTTATGTCAAAAGCTAGCATACTTATACATAGACTTCTAATTGGTTTGGGTGAACAAAATTTGAGGCAATGGAGTAGATTTGACATCTTTCACTGATGGCTTTCCCTATAAGTTTTCCTAGTATATTAAGAATGATAATAGTATTATGATGTGCTTAAACACTAAACATTTTTCTTTTTCTTTTATCTATTTTCCTTGATTTAATATTTCTTTTCATTTTATTTTATTTTTATTTTTATTTTTGACAATGAAGAGGCACATGACAGCAGTCACATGACATGTCACATGATGTAAGATCATAGGCCTAGATTCTGATGGAAAGGGCAAGAAGCATGATGTCAAGAAGCATGTTAACAGCATGTCTACCTTATGGCTGATGCATGGGCTTTAGGGTAGGTATTAGAGTTAAAGATGGTGAACTCTAATTATTTTTCATTTTCTTTTCATTTCTATTTTCTCTTTTTTCATTTTCTATTTTTGGGAACTTAGTGTTAGGATTAGTATGATGTCATACTGTGACAAACTGTCATACATCAGTCACATGATCACATGTCACATTGGAAGGATAGAGAAGGTTCTGAAAAGATGATGTTATACAGCATGTATAACATATGCTGACTTTAAGGTGAACATATGGCTATTTATGGTAGGCTAGAAGTAGAGTAGTATGGACCATGGGGCCTTAGTATATAAGGTAGACAATCCTGTACAGAGTTCTCTATCAAGTTCTCTTGTGTTTAACCCTAATACAAGGTTTTTCTTCATTGACCCACTCTAAAGTCTTTGAATTATAACAGTAGGGTTAATTATTGATAGCATGGACCACCTGTAATTTATATAAATAGGGTAGCAATTCAGCAGAGAATCCTTGTCAAGTTCTCTTGTGATCCCCACAATGATATCCATCTTTGAGATTTATTGATTGTGTCTCTATTGGTCTTTGTAACTAGTGGTTGCCACAACAAATAGGGTGAAATATTTTAGGAGAGTTGTACACTGATTTATTCAGTTTGAGGATAATGATTGATGTTGATTTCTTGAAATGCAACAGCCAATAGCTAAGATTAATA
>Ga0157363_1007403_pt1 | contig 10401 bp, 5 predicted proteins | sample AttsexASBM1_FD_111477 | JGI IMG/M metagenome (GOLD analysis project Ga0157363, IMG submission 111477) | Fungus gardens microbial communities from leaf cutter ant in Ribeirão Preto, State of São Paulo, Brazil - Atta sexdens ASBM1 | ecosystem: Host-associated > Fungi > Mycelium > Unclassified ...
CCCCCCCCTCTCTCAAATCGATTTACAAAAATAAAGTTATAAAACAAAAATAATTATGATAAAGGATATATTTAGTTACTGCGAGATTACTCGACACGTAAACACAAACACTTGTCTATCTTTTAATTTATTCGCGTGTTTTGTCATACGAGGCGACGTTAACAAGGTAACAAGGTCTTCTCGTAATGTTTGTAATCTTTCTTTTCCGTCGCCTTTGGTATATTTATATCACACTTAAGACCCGCACGCCGCACTAGTGTCTCATCGGATCTATCAGGATTTTAACGAAGCTCCAATATAAAATCCTATTGAAATTAAGTCTCACTACACGCGGACTTAACAGCCGGGGCGAAACAGCGTTAACGTGGCTGCTACCCCCGTCATCGAGGAAGACAATTCGGCAATTATGGACTTTCCCGAAGAAATTTATTATCTCTTAAATGCAGTTTTTTAAGTATATAGTTTTCTCCTTTTATTATGAGTAGAAGAAAAAGCTCACTAAAAGCTAATTATTAGTTTTAATTTTAATTAATTAAAAAAAAAGATAAAATAATTAAATTGACATTTTTTCGGGTTTAAACTCTTTTATAATTATTTTATAGACTGATAAAAATGATAGATAATAAAATAATAAATAATATGGATTGTAAGTTAAGTTACTCGCAATAAATAAATTTTTAAATGATGAATAATGCGATTAGAAAAGTTATCAATAATAATCGATTTTGATATTACTGAATTATTTTCATTTATTTTCATTCAGCCTATCTTGACTTTTCAATCTTCCGACGAATTTTAACGAATACCGATATATCTTACTAGGTACCTATCATGAGAGAGCTCGATTTTACCAGGAAAAAGGATTGCCACTATAAGATTTAATTAATCAGATTAGAGCAATTAACTGGCTCGAAAATGGAGTCAGCAATCTCGAAGGTCTCATATTAAAGGCACAACCTGACATAATCGCTTAAGGCTTACGAGAAACGCGCGTCCAATTAGAACTCGGATAAGATGCTTAGAGTAAACTTTCCTCACGGGAGTCGCTCGTCTTGGATTTTCAGAAAAGATCAGCGGGAGAGCTTACTGTGCTGAAACTTCGACTACGTTTGAGTAAACTGTTCCCAGAGGATACTCGATAAACATCCCTGAAAAATGAGGTTGCGAAAGAGTGAGCAGAGCGTAAACGAGACAGAAACTAATTGATTTTGCGCATTATTTACTGAACGAATGAAAAAGAGGGAAAGAGAATGAATAATGAGAAATAAGAGACATTTGCGTTGTTAATATCGTAAATTATAAATTGCGCGAAATATCATTACTTTATGATACATTGAGATATCATTTGTCAAATCCTGTTTATCCAAGTGAAAGATTTTTAAAGATATATCACATAGCAAACAAGAAACAAATATTTATATACGTTATAAATCATCTGAAGTTTTCATATGATTACTTTTCTAGATATCTTGCATGTTATTAGAAGAAAATGAGATGATATATATTTTTAATTTTTAGATTTTTATTCGTTAAAAACATAAAGTATTTTTAATTTTATGTTAATTATAATAATGTTAATGTAATATGTTAATTATAATAAAAATATAATATAATAAATATAATAATAATAAAAATATAAATACAATCTTTTTTAAATTATAAGAAAATATTATGTAATTAACAGCTAATGCGTTTGTATTATTTACTAAACTTTATTCGTTAGAATTTTTTCAAATTATGTTTTCCAATTTTAACACCAATATTCTTTCTGACAACTAACGTAGTTAGAATATATATCATTCCAATTGCTGCTAATTCTAGCAAAACAAATACTAATAAATTGACTAGTTGCACGCATAAATTTCAAGCATTGTCTCAACGTGTGTAATCCCTTTAAAACAATGCGATTGTTCCGCTCTTCTTTCCTTTTTTTCTTTCTCTCTCTCTTGTTCTCTCTATTTTTCTGTTTTATTATTCATCCTTAGAATTTTAGCAATTATCGCGAATACCACCAACGAGCTTTACGACATACAATCGAAGCGCCGCGCCCACCCGCAACTCTTCCATTTATTACCGTGCGCATTTACATGCGAATGCACTCACCAATGCTCCAAACGAATAAAACTCGAATTTACTGTTCGATTAGTGGGTAACCGCGACGCGAAGGGCTTCATGTTTGGTGGTGAGTTTTCATCTTCGTAGTCACTTTTAGCCACGTCATGTAAAGATGTCTATTAAAAAGATATGCTTCAAGAATATAAACATTATTGCGAATTTCTAATCGCTAAACAAATAGCAGATGCTTAAGACTTTTTATGATAATCTATTTAATTATTATATTAGAAGTAATTATACGCATAATTTATTCTCGCAATATCTATCGAAATAAATTAATTATTCGTACATTATTACCTGCGTGGACAACTTTATAAAATACACTCTTTTAAATCAACAACTGAAAATTTTAATAACTACGAGTCGTTTTCGTTGGAAATGTGTACAGTGATTAAATTATACGAGCATCAGTTTCATCCTTACATCTGATGGTATTTTAATTGTAAAATAATTATATTAGCTCTCTTAATACATTAACTCTCTTAACAGATGTAATTTTGCTTAAAAGTTTTAATTCCTTTCCTTTTTTACTGTGAAACCTGACCTAGTTAACTTAATAAAAAAATGTGTTTCACCTTGTACTGTCACATATACGGTGTGTCATTTGCACTGTCCTGAATCGAATGAAAAAAGGAATTCTTTTTTCTCGAAAGAAAAAAAAAAGAAAATTTCGCGGCACATCTCCGAAAGCAAACGAGTTGTACAAGCAAGGGAAAGACATAGAGCATCGGGAAGAAAAGGTGGTAGATCTCCTGCGATACACCTGGCAACAAGACATTCCGCTCAGATGTAACCTCCGCGGTGTATAACATCGACAAAACGAAGAGAATCAGTGTCGAGAAAAGAGTAGGAGAGCGGCGATAGAAGGCGGTTACGAGGAGAACGAAGAAGGAGAGAATGAGAGAAAGGTAGCGAAGCGCGCATGAAGCGCGAGGAGCTAAGAGGCACATTATGTGCAGCCGAGGTGCAGGTTGCAGACTCACCTTTGTTTGAACACGCAGTCAACCTCCTTCCTCTCTTCTCCCCCTTCTTCATTCGTTCCCTCATTTTCCCTTTCTCTCTCTCTCTCTCTCTCTCTCTCTCTCTCTCTCTCGCGCTCTCTAGGTCTTCCTTCGCGGATACAAGCATGCTCGTGCGCTTATGCTCCAAGACGGATATGTGCAAGCATGTGTTTATGCCCGGTGCACCCCGAGGGTTACGCGTGCGATTTATGCGTGTGCGTGCGACGACGTTGGTGCACTCGGTGAAATTTACAAGCATGGAACGCACACACATCTCTGAGTTGTAAGGGAGATACTTTTATATCCGAGGAGCGCCTCACGAGCTACAGATGAGTATCGGCAGGTACTCGTTTGCTCTCTCTTTCTCTCTTTCTTTCTTGCCTGATGGAATCTTCACGATTTGTGTTTTGCTGATTCTCTTAGATTCAGTTCGTGAGCAGTTTCACGCACTCTCGACTTGATAAGGCACGATAGCTTTGTTCCTCGTAACTCTTGTTAGTATGGAAATAAGCAAGAAACATATCCATTACGTGAGACCTTGACTTATAAAATTATATGTCTAAATTTATGGATCATGTCATTTGTTTTAAATTCTAGATGCAATTCGCACAAAAGTTAATTGTATAATAATTATATACAAAAAGTTTGATATTTTAATCAAGAATTTTGATATTTTACAAACGCTTTCTTAATCCTTATTACACGCACGAGTCGATCATTCCTGCGCATTTCTTATTTTTGAACTAGAGAAGCATTTGACTATATATAATAAATAAATCTCTATCTTCTCTTTTTTTTATACACAATTTTATAAATATTTCCTAAAAATATTAAAGTATATATCATTTAATAATTTTTCATCATTTCATAATTCAATCAATCATTTAATAATTTTTGTAGAAGTCATGCAAATTAATTCTGGGACACGAACGATCCCAAATGTATACAGTAAATAGGAATATCGTGTTACTAAAGATTAAATAAGAGATAAAATTATCTAATAAACATTAAAGTGATAATAATTCTTGATATAAAAAATCGAACTATAATTACGTTAGTCACTTTCATTAAAAAAACTTTATTTTAAAGGGGTTTCTGGACGCCTTGATTACGACTAGACGAAGTAGCTATCTCGTCAGCACGCGATGGTGCAATAAGGTTTATCCGCGTTGTTGTTCGGCTAAGAGGATGAGTTACAGTGGGATATTAATCCTACGCATGAGAGGATAAAGAAATTTTAAGTCCACAGTAATAGTCTGTGCTCTTCCCTTTTTTTTTATCGTGTGCAAATTATATATACCTGCTTACGCAACACCATTTTAAAGTTAACCCGCGAATGTCGCTGGGTTTCTCTCTTAAAAGGGAAACGTTGTCACAATTGGCACAAAATCAGTAATCGGCGTAGTCAGCAAACCGGAATTCTCTCTTTAAAGCATTTGTACACTTATCTTCGCGTGAAATACATGCGCGCACATTCATACACATGTGAGAAATTTCAGAATACGATCGCGAGAACGTGTTTATCCAAGCGCATTACATAAATATCGCGTGACAAGTGTGAGAGATTATTAATTGATACGAAACAAGAACAAAATTGATGTCTGCTCGCACGATGATCGCTCTATCTCGCTTGAAATCACGACTAAAAGACTACTCGTCGCGACGGAGCGATTAATTAAATTAATCGACCAGAACTTGACATATATATATATTTCGCGGTTCAAACGCGCGATCGTAATTCCGATTTTATTTGTCACTTGTGTTTATTATTCTGCAGCGTTTATTACTTTTGCAATTGGTTGACGAATTCAAATTTAATCTCTCTGAATCAGACGTCGATGATTGTTGAGTCATGCAAATTGTGGCAGTAACGTAGAATTCATTTTTTTGTAACGCCCTCATTCGTGTGAGCACTGTGATATTTTTCACTATACATATATTATAAGTCGTTAATTAATTTTTTCCACTCTCTCTCTCTCTCTCTCTCTCTCTCTCTCTCACTCACTCACTCACTCACTCTTTCTCTGTTTTCAATATTTTATAAAATAGTCAGATTATCTGGACCAAATGTTAAAAGATCAAATATTTTCACACATGAGTGAAAAATGCCATATTCATAAAATGATTCTTCGTGCCTAATAATTTCTTATGAATTTATACAATTTCCAACTTAAGTAGACTATGGCGCCGATTATTAATCGATCTTAAAACACGATCCTAAACCAAAGCTGTAGGAATAATAATTTTACGAATTAAATTGACAAGCAATTTAGTATATTATTTATGCAAATCTTAGAAACTGTAAATAATTTAGTTTACAAAACATATTATCTCAGCCGATATTCAATTCCAGATCTTTTAAATTCCGTGCAGGTGTCTTCCCAATACAAATATTTTCAATTCGATCATATATATTATATTGCTAAACGAGCATTTATTTGTTATTATTAACGACCCAACATTTCTATTTAGAATCTCAAGTAAAAAGTTAAAAACGTTAAACTCACTTTTCTCACGGATATATACACGTCTCTTGTAAGAAGGCACTTTGTATCTGATGTCTGCGTGGTTGTATGGCATCAACATGACAGCCGCAACGCGTTTCGAAACGCGTTACGTGACACGAGCCAATCTTGCCACGCGATACGCTTCGTGCGCGGCTCAATTCAACGCCCAAGTTGAGAGCACTTCGACTATTGATACCAGCCACTTCGCTTCGTCATTAGCACCTACGATGAGAGAAAGGAAAGAAGAAAAAGGAAAGACGGAACGTCCGGTCGCATCCGGCAATCTTGGTCTCTGCTTTTGCGCCTCCATCAGCTGATGCACTTATCCAGGTGCACCGTCTATATTTCCGATGTGCGTTTCGAGTGCACATAATTGCGCGCATAATTTAAGGGCGCGGCACATGGATGTATGAATGCCGTGAAGCATTGCAGTGACCGAAAGATACACAGCCTCACCCTCGGAGGAAAGAAAAGAGGGACACAAAGGAATACAAATGCATAGAAGAAGTAACGAAGGCAAGATACGCGTAAAGATGCAGAGAAACACAAAGAGCTACACACGAGAACGCATGAAAGGTGCAGGGAACGAATCAGTAATGTAGTATGAGACGAAGAAAAAGGAATGAGAACACGGAGGTGACGAAGAGAACAGCGGAGAGAACGGAGGATAACGAAGGAGTTAACAGGGGAAACGCATATATCGCGAGAAAGGACGAAGGTCCAAGAAGTATGGAGAAAGGAGAATCAACGGTGGCTGCATCACGAAAGGAGAAAAAAGAAAGAAAAAAAGAGATAGGCACTTTAAGAAAACCGATCTGTTCATTCATCAGTGAACGATTAAATTGATAGCTTGCCACCACGCGAACGGTCGAGACCCAGCTCGTTTCTCGACGCCATTGGCAACAAAAACTGTATCCACTTTCTCTCTTTTCCCGTATGCACTTTTTTCACGCGTGCGCGAGAGTTTTAAATCATTTCCGGAAAGAAAGAACATAAAAAAGTTCGTTCCCAACGTTTGTCGTCGAGCCAGCTGAGTTATCGCGACAGGAGCAAGTCGCGTGATAATTCGTGCGACCGAGTACAACATTGCCGATGCAAGCAGCACCAAAAAGCCAAACGAGCGCGGCCGCGCGGGGCGTTGTTTTAATTTAAAAACAATTAAGGTGATGCAAGCGCACTCGTTGCGTTAACCTCTTAATGGGTTCTCGCGCTACTTCCAATTTACGAACGTTTAAACGTCCGATACTTCCAGTGCGAATGCGCTCGCTTCAAGAGCCAGTTCGTTCGTGGAATCTGGAATATGCCGCCTTTTGTTAAACAACGTTAACGTTACGTAAATACTACGTCGCTCAACACTGAGATATTTAATGCGAGACTTAACTGAAAGTCATTTCAGACTTTCTGACAAAGGACATCACTACAAATGCGTCTGTTACCGGAAACTGTATAAAACTCTCACAGACGCTGGATTCGTTATCACACGCTGTATCTTTAAATTTATTTGTAATGTTTTGGCTTAAAGCTCGTAAAAGTTTTTCCAACGCGCGTTGAAATAGATATATGTACTCCCGTATAGTTTATCGTCCTTTTTCTTATTCTTCTCTTTAACTCGAGCACGACTAGTCTGAACTTATAGCCTCGAAAGAATCACGAATGAAAAAGAAGGAATTTCCCTCCAAAAAACTCACTTAGGATCAATTAGTGCGGAGCATAAGTGAGTGAAGTGAAAAAAGAAGGAATTTGAGAAAAAGCGATATGAAACGGGGCCTCGATGAATGAAGACGTTGCTCGTAGTTCTGATCAGTCATGCGTAGAGTGGCTGGAACACGAGACGTTGACGAGTGAAAAGGAACCTGGACGAGTCGAGAAAGTATGGGATGGGGGCCTGGCTGCTGTGGGACGACAGAAGGGAGAACCCGTAATAAATACATGGGAGGTGTAATGGGGCGAAACCTGATAGCCAAGCCCGCCGCGATGTCTGTGGTGTCGCGTGGCAAAACGTTATGATGTCCGGAAAGTCGAAGATTACTTGGTCGAGTATCAAGTTGTTGAATAGATTAGCGATTTCTGCACGTGTACTGTTTATTCCATGCAATTAAATCTTACCTCTTCTATATGAAATTTAACAAATGTATCTTTTACCCTATAAATAATTAATTGTAAATATATAGGGGAGTTAACACGACATATTTTCTTTATTTTTTTAGTATAAAGAATATGTAACATTTTTTTATTTTTGTAAAGAATTTTGTAGAACTATGAAAAAAAAATGGAATTGTCATTATTTTACTTTTTTTTATATCAATAGAATGTACTAACTTCTAAGATCAGAATAACAGAGATTTTATTTTTTGTTAAAAATTCTATTCTTCAATATCTAATGATATATCTCTATGTCGAGAAGAGAAAAGATCTCTAATTTGAGTAATATAATAATGTCAGACACTTGATAAGGATGGAATGCTGCTTAACTGTCTTGGCTGACGGTTTCTCGATACAAGCGATCCGCTTCTGGCGTTGTAATCTCGTGCATTTACTTGTGTTTGAAGCACGCTGACGAATTAAGGACCATAGAGAGAGGTCTCTTCAGTCGGTCGATCTTCGGGTGTCGAAGACGAGCAGCACCGTCTCGAGAGTTAATGACACAGCCGGCTTAGCCAAAGTACTTTGGTTGGTGCGGTATCCATCATTCGAGAATACATCCACGAGAAGCTCGGATCGATAGCGGGAAGATCGAACGATTACAAATAATTGGCACCGATCGAGCTTCGGCTTTCTCTCTCTCTCTCTCTCTCTCTCTCTTTTTTTATGCAACGAAAGAAATCAACCAGCTCTTGATGTAATTGGTAGGTTGGCAACAGCATGAACGACGTATTTGGCGCGTAACCAAGGCTCCGAAAGACTTAATTTGTTCAACCCCGATGAATATCCATCTACCGCCATTTAGGATGCAATAAGATTTATGGTGCAAAGGGGATCAAATTGTGTTGTCGAACATAGTGGAATTATCGTGAGTGTGTGATCACTCATAATTATCGCCTGCCCATTGACTATACTCACGATTGACTCTCTGATTGAGCAAATATTATCTCTTCCATGATATACTTGAAGAGAAACATTTTTTTGCAAATATTTTTTTGACAATCCTATTTACATGAATCGAATGCAGTTACTTAATATTCATTATTTTATAGTGTAATCGAAAAAATTGTTTCTATTAACAGGATTGTTTCAGAAATTCTTAGATAGCAATTAATTTCCAGCCCAGGTCCTTCTCCTTATCTCCCTTATCGTTTCTTTTCCCCTTTTCATGCGGTATATCGCGTCTTACTGAAAAACGGTTCCCCGTGAAAACAGTCGGAATCTAGATTTATAGAGGCACTCGGAGACGAGGTGTTGGGTTTCAATTAAATATGATCGATGAAGAGATGCCCTTCCGTCGGTCGGATTCCCTCGGGAATACCAAAGGACATGAGCGGGACTGGAGTGAACGATAAATATTTCCGTTCCTATTTGTTTGTATAATGCCGCGCGTGTACTTTTTCACATGCATTTGCGCCAGACTGCGGTCAGTCCGATGTGTCTCTGCACTCTGCAGGCGCCGTAACGTGGGATGCGTCAAGGAGATTTAAACTTTAAACGACGCATGCAGATCGCCGTGGCGATGTTTAGATTTGACGCTGATTTAATGTCGACACGTTCCCCGTGCGAATACACGATGCATGTGTGTTTATACTCCGGATCTTCATCTTTCATTCGCTGTAAATTCGTGGCACGAAACGCCGTTCGAGGAAAATGGAGCAAACCCCCGTGATATTCTCCTGTTATCCTGGAGCTTGCGTAAACACACATAATTTTTTAGTCATTACTTTTACGCAAAATAACACAAGATACGTATATAATTAATCGTCCTCATCTTTCTATGATGTATAAAAGCATACTTGAAATTCTCTCTTTGCCCGACTATCAATCTTATTAAATGAATTTTAAATACAGCTAATATAATACAAAAAAGTAAGTTTAAGAACATAAGAAACTGATTTTCGAATTTAAAAAAATTAAAATTAGAAGAAATTTCATAATTATTTTATAATATAAATTAGTATTTTGTTAGAATTAAAAATTTAAATGTATGTATCATATTTTTTTTCATACAGAAATTAATTGATGATATTTTGCTGAATTGTAGATTATTTTATTGCCACTAATATAGTTAACGTAGTAATAAAATAAAAATGAAAAATGAATTTTATGCTCCCTTTTCAGCGAATATGGATTACACGCAACATTTATATATGTCTACCTATTCTTTTTAATTTTTATTATTCCCGTAAGTTGATGGTGTATCTACACGGGAACAAGCCGATCATTTTTAATGCGATGTTGAAATTGTTATTACAATAGTTATTACATAATTCCTAGAATATTATTTCAGCGAAACACAAATTAAAACTGTTATAACATTCAAGCAATAAATTGAATTTACCGAGAATGTTAACAAGTTTTATATGATTACAACAGCAAAATTCACTCATTTATTTTCTATGTACAAAATGAAACAACACAAATTTCACATACACTTATAAGAAAAAATTAAAATTTTTCATGAAGCAATAACAGATATTATTGTTGCAACTTTTAATAGAAATTTGATTTTATGATAATTATAATTTACGCAAAAAGTAAATAATGTACAAGATAATTGTTTAGATTATGTTTTGTTTCAAATTCAAATAACATATTTATAAAATATGTAATATAATATATAATATAATATA
>Ga0157363_1007404_pt1 | contig 10401 bp, 4 predicted proteins | sample AttsexASBM1_FD_111477 | JGI IMG/M metagenome (GOLD analysis project Ga0157363, IMG submission 111477) | Fungus gardens microbial communities from leaf cutter ant in Ribeirão Preto, State of São Paulo, Brazil - Atta sexdens ASBM1 | ecosystem: Host-associated > Fungi > Mycelium > Unclassified ...
AACTTTATCTAATTTAATTAATTCTAATCATTAAACTATTGTAAGTTTTATTAAAAAAAAAAAAAAAAAAAAAAACACTAGAATTTATACTTACGATTTGTTACAAAAACTTTCTACATAATCACAATAAAGTAAGCGACGCGAGTTTCTTCTTTAAGGAAATTGATAAAACAGGGCAACTTTCACAAATCCCTTATTTATTCCCAGATAAAGCCTATATCTTACATTAGCTTGACTGTTAAAGAAAACGCCGCTTTCTGTTGATTTAAGATAAGTTATTCGTATTACTTTCGTGAGACGCCAGATCGAGATTAACGATCGATCGATTCGCGCATGTGAATTATGTCACATTTTCTCTCTTCTCCCTATTTCTCTTGAGGATGTCGACCTATAAATTACGATGACTTGCGTAGCTTGTATCGTTTACGGTTTCGATACAAGTGCGTGCGATTTCTATCGCGCCGCGTTTTATGTATAAGACGGATTCTGCTGGAGAGACAAACTCGTTGGAGTAAATCTGCAACTTTTATTATTCTTTCGGTGACAGAGTTACTCTCGCTACTGATTTACTGCGAGAAATTTCAAATTTGTGGTGATCTAAACTTACTTTGTCTTCGCCTGCATATTCTGACAATGAGTCACACAGTTACAATCATAAATTTGTTATCTCTATATATTTCTACAAAGTGATAAAATCAGACTTCTGTAACTGTGGACTATAACTTGTAAAATATTTGAAGTTGTTATCTTAACTCTGTTATATCTTTAATAACTTACATATCTAATCATTAAGTTCTATATTGAACTATTCTAAATTATTAAATATATTTAGTGTAATATTTATCTCCACAGTTTAATGAGATATCGTATGTATATTTCATAATTCACAAATAAATAAAAATCTTGCAACATTGTTAATGCTACAAGATTTCTATTTATTTGTGGATGAAATATACACATGATATCTCACTAAACTAAATTATAAAAATATAAAAATATATAAAAATATATAAAAATATATAAAAATATATAAAAATTAATAGAAAATGTCATCGATGTTAAACAGAGTTTGCAGAAAAATTCATTTCATTGAATAAAGAAGCATTCTAAAAGAAGCATATCGCAATACTGCTGAATACTGCTTCATATTGGATTAATTTTATGACGTTAATGATGTCATTGAAAATATAAGAATAACAATATATTATTATATATGAAACGTTTTGATTTTAGAAAAGCCAGGCAGCAATTGTAGTTTACTTTCTAAAAGAAAGAAGAAGTAGTAAAGAAATGTGCCAATCTATTCAACGAGATGCATGATATATCATAAAACTTGATTGGATTGATAAGTATCGAGTATCGATAGTCACATTTATTTCACTTTGACATCTATTGTACCGAAAACAATTCGCTCTTTATTTCATTCCTTCCTAATATTCTTTATTCAATAATTGAGTCGAAGGTTAGAAACTTATCTATCAGCGTTATCACAGTAGCATATCGCGTTGCCCATGTACGTATGTCCCGCCCTGTCCCGGTGACTGTAGCTTTGTTTCGTGGAAGTCAGCACGCACATTGTTCGACTATCGCTAACCTGGCGCTAGTCATCGCATGAGACACGATCTAACTGGAGGGTTCGTGACCTATCGTTAGCTTTGAAAATTCGAGCGTCCGTGTCAGATCTTATCGATACAACTGGCAATCAACTCCTTCGAACGCAACCGATGATACCTGACTCTTGTCGGCGAGCCGCCTTTGAAATTTAGACGGATAGACCTCTCGCAACATTTCAGTGTCTATATAGTAGCCGATCCATGAAACGCACGTCACGTTGTCTGTCCGATCTCTCTAACGAGCTCAAATCTAATGGAGATCTTTTCGTTCGTTCGGGGGCGACGAGACGGAGAAATTCCGATTGGATGAAGTCTCGTTGATCGCTCGGCACAATTTGTTTCATTAATCAGTAAAATTTCTATTAGAAGCAAACTATTTTCAGGAGATGACACTTTGAGAACGATTCGAGATAACGAGACTTTTTTTGGAGATAAAAATGTTTCAAAATTTTCAATATCTTGACTTATCTCTAAAGAATAAAGTTTTTATCTTCATTTATAGAACAATATTCGAAGAGATAGTTTATTATATCTCTATTATACAGGCACATATATAGATGTTATAAGAGATACTGTGATATGATCTGAAAAATATTTCACAGAAGAGAATATATAAATATGAATTGTGATAAAAATATTTAAACTGTAATAAAATTCTCATGAAATTATTTTATGATTCTGATGATATTGTGCAGGCGTGAAAAAATATACACGTTTAATAAAATATTTTTCGAAAACTCAATATATATATTATTGATATTATTGAGTTTTCGAAAAATATTTTATTAAACGTGTAAAAGAGATACATGATCGATATTTTTGTAACATTATTTAGAAATTTTTCGAATTTTCTAACAACGTAAAATTCTAACATTAAGGTTTTTTTATTCTATCGCATATATTAATTTTCCCCTTCAAAAAATCTAAAATTGAAAACATAAGAACGTTTATAATAGGATGTGTAATATATAAGGAGAGGTTCTTATAATGCAATTTATGTAAAGTATTGGGTATGTAATCTCTGCTTTACAAACCAATTATCGTGTAACGTTGAATCAACTTAATTCAAAATAACGACGCTTTAATGATGTTCAATCGATTCCGGCTGAGTAATTAATAGAAAAGAGGAATTTTCACTGCGTGGCCAATAGGGCGTTCCTAAAAATGATCGGTGATTATATAGAATTAAGCATGTTTTAGAGATTGCAGTCTGCTGCGCGAAAGATACAAGGAAACGGTACCGAGGGATAGAGAAGTCTCGCCGAGGGTGCAATTAACCCTCGGGTCAGCTATCAACAGCTCGTCGGAATTACCCGCTTAGGATTTCGTTCGTTTATGCACGCCCAACTGCTCTTCCTTAGACTAGTCGAAATGTGTCAGAAATAGAAATCTTTTAATTCGTTTTTGTTCGCCACGTGTAAAATGAGATACATGACTAAAAGTCTAATTTATGACGTGCAGAATATATTATCATAATAATAGCTATATAAGAATAACATAAATTTTTATGGAATTGAAATCTTAATAAAAAATTTTTTATTTGGATCATTTTGTAAATTTTCACGTACAATTTAAATATTTAACCATAACATTGAAATTTTCTATTATTAAATGTTATTAACGTTTCTATTAAATATTAGAAAAAGAAGATAAATAAAATTTATGATGAATTAGAGTTAGATAGAATAGATTAAAATTCTCCATATAAAATCCCCATATCAATTTTATCGTATAAAGTATTTTTTTATCGATAGAAACTGATTAATAACAAATCGCATCCATTTTTGAAACTCAAGCGAAAGAACTTTAAATATTTGTTAGATCAGAATGATACATATAATGGTTAGCGATAGTTACACTGGTGATAGTCTTATGATATTAGAAATGATTATGATATTAGAAAATTGCAACAGCTTAAAGTGTAATATTTTCGTCTTATAATCCTATTATAATAATGTAAGTAATCATACAGATTTGTAAAGTATAACTGATTCCATACTTGGGATTACCTTCAGGCAATTCAGAGATTACTATGTGTTACGAAATGAAATTTCATAGCTGATTGCTACAAATGATGTTGCTTCTGTGAATCTAGATATTGTGACAAAAATATTTTCAGTTAATATGACATTACAAAATAATACATACAATCATTCACGAAAATTATTAATTGTTTTAATATTAATTGAATTTATACTAATATTAAAAATAAGTCACACACATAAATTTTATTATTTTATATTTAATGTAAGTATATTGTTACTGTTTTTTTTCAAATTTATAATACTTTGAAACTGAAAATAACGATTATAGATCTTTCACGAGCGATTTACAATTATTTTACACAAGTGATCTTTGATGAAATGGTGAATCTACAATACATAATAAAACTTTGAAAAATCGTGATTCTATCACATTGTCTTCGCAAGAATTATACAGATTAATGCAAGAATCAGCACGTAACACAATCATCTCTCAACAATTGGCAACAATTCCTGAGTTTCTCGGTCTCACCCGAATATATTACATTTCGCCGATTATCCGTGAACGATCATTCGAAGTCACGCTCTCTCCTCGATCTGCCCTTCCCGCAAGTTCTAACCATGTGCTTCCGTCTATCGAGATTGCTACGTTTCTACGCGTAGAATACGATGAGATGAGTTCGTTGTGGAGAGAAAACCACAGCGATGATTTCGCCGAGATCCTGGAGAGATATCTGGCGATGTCAGGCATTATCGAATCCCGAACGTGGGGCATCATCGTACACGGTAACGAACACGTTTTCATGTGGCATCGTACGGTGCGCGAACGAAATACATGTCTAGAAATCCGAAAGCGTGAAATCGTCTTACGGGGAGGCACGCGTGATTATACACAAGAAGAATTAGAACTGTGCCGCTACTGCCACGTTGTCCGCTCCAGGCGAGAACTGATTCGTTCCTCTTATTAGCGTGATGCAGCTAGATGCTACGGGTACACCATATTCTAGATTCTTAGGCTCATTTAGACCCGATTTCTTGTTGACAGAGATATTCAGAGAGTTTAATAGATATTGAATTATATGCATTTTCATACACTGTTAAATCTATAATCCAATTTAACCTAACATGAGTCGCTATTGCTCCTACTTTATTTTATACTAAAACAATGATTATACTCGATATTATACAGTATCAATTTACACATTATAACACTATATAGTGTAAATTGATACAATATAGTGTCAAATTTAACTATCATTTTGGTAAAAAATAACGATATATTTAGTAGAAGCAGTGGCGACTCACATTAAGTTAAATTTGACACTATAGATTTGACAGTGTACGCTTTATACATTTAATTTTATCCATATGAACAAGCAATACAAATTAAGTAGCAATACAAATAAATTTTTATTTTATCTTGAAATTGAACTTTATTCTAATGAAATGCTAATTCAATAGAATTTTGTATTTTACATAAAAATATGTTATATGTTATATGAATATATTTGAGATTAATTTCATTTCATAATTCAAATGAAATTAATTAGAATTCTATACGCGACTATTTATATTACATAGTCGCATTTACAAATTAAAAACTCTATAATAGAGTCTGACTATGAACGATTTTTTTCTAAATCCTACGTGAGAGAAAAGTGTATATAATATTTGTTGGATCAGCAACGTCCTCTTGCGTCAAAATAAAGTTGAAAAGTAATAAAACTGAGAAATTACGATGTGAAAATTTTATTTGCACATTTGTATGCTGCGTGGAACATAAAAGATTAAGTAGGATAGAGACTAAGTTTCATTACTCAGTAAACAAGAAACATTCTGGAACATTTCAGTAACATTGTAGCAACGTAATGGTGTTACAATGTTGCTGAAATGTTCCAAAATGTTTCTTGTTTACTTTAGATAGTTAAATTTAAATCCTGTGGTCACGGTTTACTACTCATATGTATAATAGTATAAGTTAAATACTGTTATATAATTTCAACTTCTTCTTATAGAAAAATTATTATATACAAACTTATATATAAGAGATAATTTATACAAATTCATGCACAGAGAATATAAATAATATATAACAGTATAAGTTAAAGTATGATATAGTATATACAGGGGAACATTATACATTTTTTATATACCTTTTTCTCTATTATATATTTTTTTCTCTTGTAGAATTTTAATGAAATTGCTGGTAGCCAGATTCTGTTAAAAAGTCTCTAATATATCATTGAAAAATTAGACATTAAGAAACAGAAACATCTTCTTTAAAAAAATCATCTTATTTATACATATAATACTATGTCAACATACATCTCTTTTTTATCTTTCTTTTTTATAAAACGTGTGTATCGCAGGATTTAAATTTAACCACTGAAAACAATTCTACCCTACTTAATATTTTACATCCTCGTATTCACGCAGCGTATGCAGAATGTGTAAGTAAAATTTCCGCATCGTAATTTCTCAGTTTTATTACTCTTCAGCTTTATTTTGACGCACCGACAGGTGCCCATCACCGATCATTTCGGGTGAAAAATGAGAATGCCGTGGAATAATACCGCCTTTATTCAGAAAAATTCCAATACGCAATACATGAAACCACCACTTCCAACTGTTGCGCCCTGTTCGTGTGCATCGAACGTACACGTACACAACAGCATATCTCCGCAAAATTTATATCGGTCTTTCTCATCGCGTCCGTCGCAAATTATCCTCGCGCGCGCAATGAAAGGCTCAACGATCTGCGAACAAACGCGCGAAACTGTTTGATATCACGCGCAATCGTCGCGCGATACTCATGTAAAATTCTCTCATTTATCGGGAAACGTCACATAGGTTTCGAGCAAAATAGAAATTATTTCGGAACGAGACGATCAGGATGACGTTTACGCGAACGATCGCTAATATCCTGTAATTTCCTCGAGTACGAGTACACCGGTCGATTTATCATATTACTACATTTATGTCCTCTCATTCGCACCGTAGGTATCCTCCCACTGATCTTCGGATATCCGCATGACAAAACAACCACAAGCCATGCAGTGCACCATCATCGGCGTGGAAGATGGTGTGCGTGTACACACGTGCACGTACACACGCGCAAGCACAGGTATATTCGGGAAAGCGCAAATTTACGAGCCAATAAATTATCGTGCGCGCCACACCTATCTAACGCGACGTCCTGCTCGCGAAACGCTAACGAGGCGTTAACGCCGCTGCACGTCGGGATCGCGGCTCGACGTTAATGAGGAGGAGAGCCGCGCCAGCGTGAAAACCGAGTCCGCGTTTCATCGAGGTATGGGAGGAAATGTCGTTAACACTAAAACGAAACGTTCGATTCGTTCACTAACGATCACAAGCAGCTGTCCTAATTATAACTTGCTAATTGCCTCGCAGTGCAACAAGGATTTCTTTTAATTGTTACTTCGGGAGGCATTGTTTGAAAGGAAATCGTGCGAATTTTCATTAAAAAGACTCTTTCTTTTATTAACGCAATATATGTGAAATATTCAGAAGGGAAAGAGTTATTAGTTGCATTAAAAGGATTTAATTGTACGCATTTTCATTTCATATTACATTTTCCTTGAAATTAATGATGCCTATATATGAGAGTTTTATTTTTATGGTTATTTTTCCTTTCCACTAAAATGGTTATCAGTACAGTGATGAGATTAATAACTAAGTATTTTCATGTTTCAAATATTACATTATTTTTGAAAATTATTTCCATGGCAATAGAATATTTTATCTTATTTATGAATTATTTTTCGAAGAATTTATAGAATCCAATTTCTTTTAATATACTTTATTTCTTTTATTTTGAGTAGGTATTTTCAATTATATGCTATTTCTTTACTAGTCGACTTTTTTCTTTACTAATCGAAAAAGGAAACTAATGTTAATCATCAGCTTTATTTAACTTTTCCCTTATAGCTGTAATTTTCACTCAGCAAGTAATTTAACTCATTCTTTTCCCTTATTTATGAATGAAACAGATAAATTTTATTTAGTATTGAATAAAATGTTATAGAATATTTGTTTGTAATTTACAAATAGCTATTACAAATTAACTTCTCAAATAATGTTAATATTCAACAAACATATTATTAAACAGCATGCTGTTTTATTAAATTTTGTTTGATTAAAGTAAATATATCAAAAATTATTTGGAGAATTTATAAATCAAATTCGATGCGAACTCTGCAAGAAGTAATTTAGTACAGCAGCCGACCAATTGTGTTATAAAAGCGGGTATTGTACATTGCGAAAAGTGCATTACGCGCAAATGTAAATATTTGAGGTGCGGAGTGGCGCAATCCGGAGCTTGTAAAGCGTTTATAATAGAGTTCGTGCGGGGTTTGAAAGACTTCGAAACATCAGTTCGAGGCGAGAAAATCTCGCAGTGCTTTTCATCCAATTTTCAGAAGATGTGCGCAACTTTCGAAACTCTCGCGAGACCGGAACGCGCGGAAGATTAAATGAACTCCAGGATTAGAGCTTGATCAAGGCTTTAACAGAGAGCTGACGATAAAATATTTAACTTCTTATCTGTAAGCTAGCAAATTTTTTTTTTAATGAGACTTTCAACGCGGGGCTAATGAAAAAAGTAAATTGAGGAAACCGCGTACAAACTTAATAGCGAACAATTACAGTTTTATAGGACAGGGGAAATATTAATAATATAATCATAGTATATTCGCCAGTTATTTTTTACATACGGTAAATAATTACGCACGCCCGTAATAGAACTCGGGTCTTCAAATAACCTATATCGACTCGTTTCTAAGAAACTTTAATCTGAGATTTAATGAGCTATTTAATGAGAATTAAAGATTCTTATGAACAAAGTCCTATAAGAATAAATTAGTATGTAAATTAGTGCAATATACAGAGGGTGGACATTCTACAAAAAAATTCTACTTCAAAAGTTACGTAATAGAAAAACTTAAGGAATTTCAAAGAAGAAACGGTCTCTTGCATGATGTTAGCAAGATGTAAAAAAATTCTGTTAAAATAGAATTTTAACGTACGAAGATTTTAAAACATAAATCGTAAGATTTTTATGTCACATTATGCAATTTTTTTTTAAACACTAAAAGCCATTAATACGAGATAGAATTGTGCACATTCGAACATATTCGTGTACACGCGTGTCAAGACGACATATTATATATTTCGTTTGAACGCTTACGATCTTCTTTCACATCGACGCGACACGTCTTCGGTTCGCACCAAGAATATTGCTCCGACTTCGGGATTTTATTTTGAGCTTCGTGAAATAATAAAACGTACAGCAAAGACCAGCCATAAACGCGGAAGAAGATATCCAACTTCGAGCGTGATAAAAATCCTGCGGGCATCCTTCGATCGTCAAGTCACGGATTGTATTACAGTCGCCGCTCTCATCGATCCGAGATGTCATCGTCTCGAAACAGGAGGGAATGAAGTTTTCATGCATCACCGTCGAACACGTGTCTCACGCACGTGTCTCATGTGCTATACGCGAACGAGAGAGGAGGATAGGACTCTGAACTTGGATGTGAAATGATTGCTTTGGTATAGCCAGCGATACTCTGGGAATAATGGCTGCTGCGAGCAGCGCTATAAACTGTGCGCGTGGTTTTCGTCGTTGTCGTCAGTTGTTCACTATCCTCATTACAAATGATCTCATCTGCGGACATGTGTTTGTTTATGTCGTCATCAGTTCCGCGCATCGTAGACGCTACCAGAGGAACACTTACTGCGTCGAAGATACGGGACTGTGAGGAATGAAATGATTTTACTGTCTCCGGTTCTTGGTTATACAAGATGTCTCTGAAACCCCTTCCTTTCATTTAAAGATCAAATGTTTGGAAATCAATTGTTCCTTATAATAAACATGTCGAAAACATCGTTAATTTCCGAATTATATAGACATTTGAATAAAAGAAAACTTTGAAACATTCTATATAATTAATTCCGAGTCAACATTATTTTAAAGGATATTTAAAAATTGATTGATAAAATATCTCCTATTAAAAATTAACAATTTATTTAATAAGATAATATTTGTTGAAGAATTGATTGAGACTGAGTTGATAAGGAATTTAAATAAATGTAGGGATTGATTATTCAAGAATACTCTGTATATCACACAAAGTTAAGAAGTTATTTAGTCGTCGAGCGATAAATATACCTTCGTGCACGCTGTTACACGGATGAAAGGTACGCGTGAAGTAATGCAGTAAATTAGACTCTCTGGACAACCAACAAGGATGTCATTTCTTGAGATTGCCTTCAGACATGCAATGCTTTTTGAAATTAAGAAATAAAAGATGTGTGTCAGATGTGATATAATAATGTAAGATCTATTTATAAACATAGCTGTTGAAGTCTTTAACAAGTAAATTTTTGATGAATATTAGTCGATAATAAACCCAATCTTGACTTTATGTACTCGAAAAACAATCATAATAAAATATATGACTTCGATGTATCGCATTGTATAAATTTATTATTAGATTATTATAGTATACAGATATTTTTAGATATAAATCGAGAAAAGCTGTCTGTCCTTGATCCGCATTTAATTTGAAAAGCGAATATTGAAGGCGTGTTATAATTTAAATGTTTAAATATTAATATAAATATTAAATATTAATCATAATTTTATGTTATACAATAGCAGAAAAATTATAAATTTTTATTTCCATGATAATACGATATTATATTAGGTACTGTATTTGCATTATATATAAATAATAGTAAAAAAAATATGCAATTCTGTCTTCATCAATATTTAATTTTAATAT
>Ga0157363_1007405_pt1 | contig 10401 bp, 14 predicted proteins | sample AttsexASBM1_FD_111477 | JGI IMG/M metagenome (GOLD analysis project Ga0157363, IMG submission 111477) | Fungus gardens microbial communities from leaf cutter ant in Ribeirão Preto, State of São Paulo, Brazil - Atta sexdens ASBM1 | ecosystem: Host-associated > Fungi > Mycelium > Unclassified ...
AGGTGTTCCACAGTGCAAGAACTGCTGGAAGTAGGAGCATGCAATGGGATTCTGTAAGATTCAAGGATCCAAGTATGTCAAATATAATAGCCCTTATAAGTTGAAGCATTATTGCCAGTTTAGATGATGCTGTAAGATAAACAACAAGATTAAACCTCTGTGTTTGAAGACCAAGAAAGGAGATTCCTGCCCTTATATATTCAAGTGTATTAATTGTAAGAGAGAACATCAGGCCAATTTGAACATGTGTTTCTTCTAGAAACATTGTTTCAACAAGGAATAATATACAAAGGAATACTAAAAACTTCATGAGAGTAGAAAGAAATCAATTCACTCAACTGTGAACAGTAACTATTTATGATTTTTAAAGACCTCAAGATCTTTTCACAAAATGTTCAGAAAAATAATCTGGTTGTCAACACAATTTTCCTTCAATGTTATCTTCATTCAAGAATCTTCTTGGTCCTACTTTTCATTCTATACCAAGCTCAAAATGCAAAGAAGACAATGAGTTGGTGGGAGTGTCTAATTATCCTAATTGGCTAATCTTTGCTAGAAGTTTAACAGATGATAATAACTCTCCAAGAGTCATTATTTGTATAAATATTAGACTGTCTTTCTTTTAATTTTCACTTTGTAAAGACATTTTTAATCATAAGGATATTTCTCTTGTTTCTTTCTTCAACAACAGTGTTATATTCTTTCTTATGAACATTTATTCTGATTCTTCTCAATCTGCTTTGAAGTATCTAAAGAATACTAAAGCTAACATTTGCAATGTCTTAGTTATAACAGATGACTTTAATATCAGAGACAATTTATAAGATTCCCTTTATCTACATCATTTGTCTTTTAGTGACCATCTCTTTGAAATTGCAGATTCTTTTAATTTAGGTCTTTCTATGCTTACTAACCAAGTTTCTACTAGATATTCAGATAATGGTTAAGATGCAAACTTAGTGATTGACCTAATATTTATATGGAAAGGGTTAGATGAACTCAACAACTATACTATTTATCTAGACTGAAGACTTATCTTAGATGACAATTCCTATCTTTAAAGAACATGTTCAAAATAAAAAGCAAATGATTGTCAAGGACAGTGAAGAAGAGGGTGTCTTTGTCAAAAAAGTAATTGAAGTGTTCAAAGAGATCAATATGAGCAACTTATCTGACATAGAACAGCTGGAAGATGTTGTTTGTAGCCTTACCAATTTAATAAAAAGAATATGGGTGAAAAACTCAAAAACTATCAACATCACAAAGCACTCCAAGAGTTGGTAGAGCACATATTGCAGCAGGAACCTGGAAAAGTATAAGTTGACTAGAAGCATTGAAGACTGGAAATAGTTTGAAAAGACAATTAAGAATACCAAATGATTATTCTTTAATCTCAAAATTTAAGAGATCATCAACAAGCGACAAGGCCCTTGGGAACTCATGAATTGGATCAACAAGTGCAAACTCCACATGGTCAAAGCAGTCAAGTATAATAGATATTCTTACCTCAATATTGAAGACTTATGGCAAGCACTTCATTCTTTATTCAATACAGCTCAGAACTAGCAAATTGACATTGAGATGTTAGAAGAAATTCTAAGTATTTGTGCATTATCTTGGGCTTTATTTTCTAAGAAAGAGTTTATCAGCTCCATTACCAAATACAATAATTTTTTGACTCTAAGACCAAATAAACTGTCATAAAGATATCTCAAGTGTATAATAAAGAACAAAGGCTTTCTAAGCAATATTGTTAACATTGCTAACACTTGTTTTGAATTAGGTCATTGGCCTTCTCATTTCAAGACATCTATAACTATTATCATCCCAAAACCTAATAAAGAGTTGTATAATACTCCTAAAGCCTTTAGGCCTATTATTTTTCTCAATACTCCTAGCAAGCTCATCAAGAAAATCATTGGTAACTGTCTTCAATTCCATGTAATTTCAAATAATTTTATTCATCCATGTTAACTAAGTAGACTTAAGCAAAAGTCAATATCTGATGCAGACATTGCTCTTACTCACTTTATTCATATAGGTTGGGTCAAGAATACTATGACAAGTACACTTGCCTTCAATATTGCTCAATTTTTTCCATCCTTAAGCCATTGTCTTCTTTCTCACATCCACTGTAAGGTTGGCTTTGACCCTAAGGTCAAACACTTCTTCTCAAATTACCTAGTTGGAAGGAAAACTTGGTACTTTTGGAAAAAATTTTCTTCTCCATTTTTTAACATTAATGTTGGGGTTGGACAAGGATCTGTCTCTTATTCTTTACATTCTTGAAAAACACCTAAAAAATCTAAAAATTCCAGTTTCTATTCTTTTGTTTGTTAATGATGGGCTTTTTATTGTGCAGAGTAAATAATTTTCAATTTCAAACTCATTTTTCTTTTATAGCTACAATATTACCTCTTCTTTACTAAAGAAATTCAGACTAATAATGGAATATGGCAAGATAGAGGTGTTTCATTTTTCTAGGTCACATGGGGTTTTCAACTCTCCTCCACTCAATTTTTCTGTCCTTGGAGCCCCTATTTTATGCTCTAAGGAAATATGAAAGTACCTTAGATTCATTTTTGATAGAAAGCTTTCATTCCATTAACATATTAACTTCTATTCCAACAAAGCTTTATTGACTGTCAAATACATAAAGATCCTTGGCAATTCTTCTTGGGATCTTGTTCTTCATCAAAAGTGACTCTTATATAGGAGTTATGTTCTTCCTATCACTCTCTACAGTTTTCAATTGTAGTTCTACAATAAAGTACTACTTTTATATTCTCTTAACTTGTTAAGAAAAATACAAAGAAGGATGGCTATCTGAATCCTAGGAACTTTTTGCACTTCACCTTCATAAGGCATTGAAGCAATTGCAAGACTTATTCCAATACATCTACATCTTTAAAAACTCAGTGGTAGAGCTCAACTTAGGGCTCATTCCATTCCTTATAACTCTATCATTTGTTTGCTACTCAAATCAAGACTAAACATCCATATCAATCATTATTACCTCTTATTAGATTCTCTTACTTAGCACCAATAAGAAAAAATCAGAGGTCCCATTATGGATATGGACAATAGATTTAACAAAGTATTCTCTTCTTTTGACCTATTTAACTCTGAATTTTCTTCTAGTTCCTGAATTATTGATAATTTTTCTAGTCATTTTTCTTTCCATTCTTTTAGCAAATGTAGCAATGATAATCTCATATCTTACACATATATACTAGATAATTTAGTAATTGTATTATCTAAAGATCCATCCTGTACTCTCATTGTTATTAATGCTAGCATAAAAAACAATGTGGCTACATCTATCACTCACATTTATATTTGCAACAAAGCCATTGTTAAAACATTACATCATGTGGTAAATGTCATTAGTATAGAAGCTGAATTATTTGCCATCAGATGTGGTATAAATCAAACTACTAATACACAAAGAATTTCAAAGATTATTGTTATCATAGATTTGATTCACACTGTTCAAAAATTTTTCAACACTTCTTATCATTTATTCCAAATTTACACAGCTTCCATTCTAAGAGAACTTAGAAGCTTCTTTACTTGGAACCAATTTAATTCAATCAAGTTCTGGACATGTCCAAGTTGATGCAACTAGTTGTTACACAAAGTGGTTGACAATGAAACCAAATTTTTCAAACCCTCATCTCAATATCCATATAAGTTATCTTGGGATTTTAACAAGAAAAGCAAATATGATGATATCTTAGCATCTTAGAAAATGATGTTCCAAGCATCAGACCTAAAGGAACATCAGTTCCTTAATCTTTGTGATGACAAGAATAATCTATTTAAGCCATTGTATGCTAAAGAAGGTATATGGTTTAAATACTTTAGACACTCTAATTTCCTATGTGCAAGAGCTACAAGAGTGATTACTAATCATGCTTCTATTAGCAAATATAGATTGAAATTTTTCCCCTGGGAAGACTTCAGCTACTCATGTGACAACTATTCTATTGAATTCAGATAGTATATTTTTCTTGAGTATAAAAGATATAACAAGTATTGGAATCCAAGAAGAGACACAATTAGTCACTTCATTCTTTTTTTGGAATTTAACTGTAGGATATTTACATTTGAAAGTGCCATTACATAGTTAGCATAGAGTATGACTTTATATAAATGTTGTTTGTTTTTTGCCTATCTTCTTTTTTCATTTTCATTTTTTCTATTTTCTTCTTTTCTATTTCTCTTCATGTATGTGGTTACAATGTAGCTACTATGGTCTGCCCTCATATTTTGTGTAATAAATTATTGATTTTTTAAAAAAAACATGTAGTTATGAAGTAGCTATTATGAACTACCCTTATGTCCCACACTATAAATTGTTGATTTAAAAAAACATGTAACTGTCACAACTGTCACAAATCATAACAGAGGCATAACATATATTATAGCTTGTAATGACCTTAAGCTTGAGCTCAGGTTGCAACTAAGGCAAAGACTTGAGAAAGGATAAGAGAATTGTAGAATTGGTAAAGCGTAAGGATACAGGAATGTATCTATGCTATTTATACAAGTCCATAGTCCAGCAATGAGACATATACAAGGATTAAAACATGAAGAGACCACAAGGATAAAGCAAGGTAACAACATCTACTGCATGAGGCGCTGATTGAGACTATATGTGATGTAGCCAATCATATCGTTATACCCTTTACCCATGTTCATGCTGTCTCCAGGAGGCATTGATCGTAACAATACCCCCATTTCAGGATTCATGTCCCCATGAATCAAACCAAGACCTCCAACTCTCCTATCACATATGTAGCCACTATCTTTTTGCTAGGGCCTATGATCACTTGATCCTTGTTGTCAATGGCTACGAAGTATGGTTTGTGTAGTGGACCTCCTTGATACATTGGTATTTGACACCCATTTCTTGATGTATCAGTGTTCCTTTTCTTGTCCATGAACGCCATTACTACTTCTTTCCAAAAGTCTAGATCTTGTTCTCCTCTGGATCTGAGGGATTGGTAGTATGGCAGTGGTCGAAATATCCTGGTCTGTGACAGAGTCTTCACAAATTTCATATACTTGGCAAGATTTTCAACTTCGTCTGTTATGAAGCTTGCTGTAGAGGATGATGTTGTTTTCAATGAAACCTTATATGGTTGTACCAATATGACTTCTTCATTCTCTACTACTCCCTTTTCTTCTTTTGTTTCCTCGTTCATATATAGTTCCTGGATTTCTTTGATGTTGCCATCTACATAGTCATTGCCCTTTCTTTTATAGTGATCCAGTTCGTCAGCTAACATTCTTTGTACTTGAAATGCCCGCTCGTCCATGTCACTTTGAACCAAATACTGAAGGTCTTCTGCTATTTGTGTGATGTTCATAGTGTTCATGGTTCGGTTGTTGACACTAGCCATTAGAATTGTCCCTTCCATCTCTATGACTGTCGTTTTTGTTTCCTCTGCTATTTTCTTCACATCTTTTATCATCCTTTGCACGTCAATCATCACTTCAATCCCTTTCAGCATTTTGTGGTAGTCTTGTCCAATCTTCTCTCTCTCTCTTCATCACTTGAGCTTGATCTATATTGTTAAGTTTTTGGGAAATGTATGGGTTGGGGGAGGTGGGTGCTATGACAAAAGTGTTATTGTTTGTGGTTTGGAAAGACATTTGTAGAAGTGCTTTAGAATTCGAGTGATTTCTTGGGCTGTCAAGATGGGATTTTACCCCTCTCTTTATAGGTTTCGACTCAAACACCTTGTCTAATAATCTCCTATCACCTGTTTTGCATGTGGTAATTCTGATTCCGCTATCCATTGATCGTGTTTGTCCCCATAACCCTTCCAATGTACCAAGTATTGTGTCCCCCGTCCTTGTGTCCTGTGCTTCCGTACTTCTTTTACTTTGTATTCTTCTTCTTCATTAATAATCATCAGTGAAGGTGCTGGATCCTTGTGTTGTCCTTGAAACTTTGGCTCCACACATCATGTCAGAAGGTCCTCATTGAAAATGTTGTGAATCATCCATCCTTTTGGAAGCTCCAGTTCAAATGCTCCTGATCCAATGTCCTTTGAGATTTTGAATGGTCCATATCTTTTATTGTCCAGCTTCTTTGAGAGTTGGTTCGAATGGATATTTTTGTTTTCCAACCATACCTGGTCTCCAACCTTCAATCCTTGAGGATTTCTTCTTTTCTTGTTGAACTGCCTCTTCATATTCTTCTATACTTTTTCCATTGCTTTGGTCACTTGCTCCCAGCTTCTTTGTAACCTACTGAGGAAGTCCTCTACTCGTAGAATGTCCGTTTTTACCATGAGGTCGCCTTTCCAAGAGTGTCTTCCAAAATTTAATTCGAATAGGGTCTTTCCCATTGCAGTATGTTTCTTGTCATTGTATTGGAATTCTGCTGCAACCAACCAATTCATCCAATAGTCTTGCTGGTAATTCACGTAGTGTCGAAGAAACATTCCTATCTCCTGGTTGATTCTTTCTGTTTGACCATCTGTTTGTGGATGGTATACTGTCGATAGTTGTCTCTTTGTTCCTAATGCTCTTGTAAACTCTTCCATGAATTTTGAAGCAAATTGCAGTCCTCTGTCGCTCAGGATCCTCCTAGGTATTCTATGTAATTTCCAAATGTCGTCCCTATAGATCTTCGCTATTCCTTCTGATGAAACATTGGTTGTTGTTGCCTTTAAGCGAATCATTTTTATAAACTGATCAACAATGACAACTATAGTGTCCATTCCGTTTGACTTCGGTAGAGGTCCAATAAGGTCTATACTAATCTCCTACCATGATTCTTGAGGTATTTCCAATGGGTATAATTCGCTGGCCTTTCTTTAGTATAGAACTTTGTTCTGCTAACATTTGAAGTATCCTTGTACATATTTCTTGATCTTCTCTTTTAGTTCTGGCCACCAGTAAGTCCTCTTGAGTAGTTCCACCATCCTGTGTTGTCCTGGATGTCCAATATCCACTGGGTCATGGTATTCCCTAAGGATTTCTTCCCTAAGCTCCTTGTTATTTGGCACGTAGACTCTTCCTTCCATGTATGCCACTCTATCCTCTTCCCATGTTAATCCATCATTCTTCTCTAATGCTTGAACAACTTCCTTCTCTCTTGTATTGTTCTTCTGAATTTTCTTGATTATATTGCCTTCTTCTGTCATCACCTTTCATCCCAACATCGTAACCTTGGCTATTGTCTTTCTTGTCCACATTTCATTTTTTAGTAGTTACACATCTTTATTGTCTTCTTTTGTGTTGACCTGATCTTTTTGTGATAGGATATCTGCTTTTGTGTTTGTCTTCCCTGGTATATGTTTCAGTGTGAAGTCATAGTCTTGTAACTTCAAATACCATTGAGCTTGTCGTCCATTTAGCTTGTGTGGCTCCCTGAAATATTTGAGGTTTTCATGATCCATCCAGACTTCGAAGAGTTCTGCTGCATCCAATAGATACTGTCTCCATTTTGCAAGAGCTTCTACTATTGCTAGTAGTTTCTTGTCATAGATCTCGTAATTCCGTTCTGCTGGTTGCATTGTTCTTGATAGGAAAGCAATGGGTTTCCATTTCCCTTCTTGTTCTTGGGATAGAACTTCTCCTATAGAGTGCCCTGAGGCATCCATTTCCACTCTGAATTTCTCTTCTCTCTTCAGTAATGCCAATACTGGTTGACTTGTGATCTTCTCTTTGAGTTCTTCGAATGCTCTTTGGTGTTCCTCTTCCCATTTCCACTCTTTCTTGTCTTTTAGCTCATTTAATGGTTTGGTGGTATGGCTGAAGTTTTGTATAAAATGTTGATAGAAGTTGGCAAATCCTAGGAAGCTTTCCACATCTTTTACTCTTGTCGGTGTTTTCCATTCCTTTACTGCCTTAATCTTTTCCTATTCCATTTGGATCTGTCCTTTACCAACCACTACTCCCAAGATAGGAATTTCTTCCATGTTGAAGTTGCATTTTGACCTTTTGAAACACAGGTTGTACTTCTCTGCTATCTTCAAAAATCGAATTGTCCTTTCTTCTAGTTCTTCCATAGTCTTGGCTAGTATCACGAAGTTGTCCATATAATTTGCCAATATTCCTTCATGAAGTAGTTCTCGGAATATACTGTTCATCATCCTTTGGAACGTTCCTGGTGAATTGCATAGTCTGAAATACATTACTTGAGATTTGAACAATCCCTTGTTGGTTAGGAATGCAGCCTTCCATTTGTCTCCTTCTTTGATTCATATGTTGTTGTATCCTCAAATCAAATCCAGTTTGTTAAAGTACTGTGCATCCTTGAGTTTGTCGATTACTTCTCCAATCAAAGGTAATAACGTCTTGTCTTTGATCATGACTTGGTTTAATTTTCTGTAATCTTGAACCAACCGTAATGAACCATCCTTTTTCGGAATATAGAAACAAGGTGCCGCGTATTTTGACTTCAACTCTACAATGAGTCCTGCCTTGAGTTGTTCATCTAACCATTGATTTAAAGCTTCCTCTTCTTTTAGAGTCATTGTGTAGGCCTTGGCATTCAACTCTTTCGGTGCTTCATCTGTCAGATTTATTTCATGGTCCCATTCACATCTTTCCGGTAGCTTTTTAAATTTTTTCTTGTTGAACAGGTGTGTGAATGGTTGAATATATTCTAGTAAATCCTCTGGGTTTGTCTTATCTGGTTCCTTGCCAATTTTGCCATTATCTTGTTCTGTTTTATCCATTGCCATTTCCTTGGTTCATCTGGAGTTAAACCATATATCCTTGTGTGTCATTGTACAATTGCCTGGGCATCTCATGAACTTCATGGTTCCATTTTTCCAGTTGACTTCTGGGTTATGTTTAACCAGCCAGTCATGTCCTAAGAACATGTCCATTCCATCTAGATCTATTACCACTGCTTCTAGGGTTTTCTTGTGTCCGTTGATTTCAACTTCCAGAGGCGCCACCTTGGTCACCTCTCCATTCTTTGCTCCATTTGCATTGAATACTTCGAAAGAGAAGTCAATCTTCTTGGTTTGAATTCTCCTATCCTTGACTAACTGTTCATCGATTCCTGTGTGAGTGCATCCAGAATCCACTAATATCTTTACTTTCAGATTCTTGCTGTTCTTTGTCCTGACTGCTACTTGCATGTTTAATTCCCTCTTTCTCTTGCTAGTTCGGCAATTCGGAATAATATATTTATTCTGGGAATTTACATGGGAGATCTCTCATACCGTGCCTACTCGAGATCTTCACCAAAACCCTTCTCTTCTTTCTTATTGTCTTCATCATCTGATTCCTCTTGAACCTTTCTCTTCTTCATTATCTGCTTCCCTCTGCAGTCCTTGGCAATATGCCCCTTCTTATCGCATTTAAAACATGTTCATGTTTCTCGTTCCTTCTTTTTCAATCGGCATTCTTTTGCCATGTATCCGTACTTGTTACAATTGAAGTACTTAGGCTTCCCGTCTTTGAAGTTGTCATTGGACTTTCCAATGTCCATTAGCTGTCCTTTTCCTCCGTATGTAATTCCCGTACTTGTCTTGTAGTCATGGTGTCCTTCTGTTGACTCGTATTCCTGTCCTACTGACGTTATTGCCACCTTCCACTCTTTCAAGGTCTCTGGCATCACCATAGGTGGGTATCCCAGTATTGTCTTGATAATATCTTGCCATATGTTCTTCTTCAATAAAAAGATGGTATGTAGCTCATCTGTGTCCGCCTTCATGGCTAATACTTCGAACTCTATAATGAAGTCTGCTGTGTTCCTTTTTCCTTGCTTGAATATCTCGATCTTCCATTCAGCATTTGCTGCCTTGGACTTGTCACTAAATGTTGTCTTGAGTTCCTTCACAAAATTATCCCAATCCTGGGTGTCGTTGTTTTCATCTAGCTCATCAAGCTTCTTCTGTGCGTAAATTCCTGCTACATCTCCTCTGAGGCGAGCTAGGATCACTATGATCCTATCGTCTGTTCTGTTGACTCTGTTGCTTTTGAGGAATAATCTGATCCCTCTCCACCAGTTTTCAAATTTTGACTGGTCACCATTGAACCACCCTGGGTCTGGTACCATATTCTTTGGCAATCCTGCCTGGACATTCTCGCTGACTGTTACAGCTGTTGTTGCTGGTACTACTGACATCTCTGTGTCTGTTTGTTCGTACTTATTTGTTGAGGCTTCTTTGTTGATTTGCAAAGATCCTAGTTGTTCTAACAATGCCTCTATATTGTTTGTTCTTCTTGAACTCATCTTGGCTTCTCATAGTTTGCACTACACGTGTTTCTTTTCCTGACAGGTAATGCTGTCTCATTTCATCTGTAGGTTCGTCCTACCACACCTCTCTTGCAAGGTGAGCTCATCGACGCTTTACCAAATGTAACGACCTTAAGCTTGAGCTCAGGTTGCAACTAAGGCAAAGACTTGAGAAAGGATAAGGG
>Ga0157363_1007406_pt1 | contig 10400 bp, 2 predicted proteins | sample AttsexASBM1_FD_111477 | JGI IMG/M metagenome (GOLD analysis project Ga0157363, IMG submission 111477) | Fungus gardens microbial communities from leaf cutter ant in Ribeirão Preto, State of São Paulo, Brazil - Atta sexdens ASBM1 | ecosystem: Host-associated > Fungi > Mycelium > Unclassified ...
AAAGATCCGATAAAATCAAGGATCGTTAAAATCAAGGAAGAAACGAATTTGCTAAAGTATTTAAAAATTCAGTTAGATACGCTGAAAAATAATTTTGTTGGACTATCAAAATAATTATATAGGACGTCCAAACTGATTGCTAGAATATCAAAATTTTTTGCATCACTCATTATATTTCAACTTCCTATATAATTATTTGATGACAAATTCCTAAAATTTTCATAATTTTCCCTGATTTTCAGATAAAATTTTATGATCCCTACTTTCAATAATATTTTTTATATTTTTATTCTGGAAACTTTTTGATTTGGAAATTGTCAAATATTTTGTTGAGAGAGCAATTACTATTAATATTGCTGAGTGCATTGCTTGTATTAATTGTTAAGTTGATAGTATTTCAAAACTGCATAGATGTGATGTACGCATATTAAACTTCTTTAAAGTCAAGAATTTTAATTTTCTATTGATAAAAATTTTTTAATTTTCTTGATTTTTCTGACTATTTTCAATTTCTCTGGCTGGCATTTCCCTGATTTCTTTGATTTCCAATTTTATGATAATTCTGTTAACAAGTCCAAGAAAATTATTTTCAGATTTTTCTTTATCTAAAATTTTACTCCAGCAAAACTGTTCTTTTTATGGATGATCGAACAGAGCAGATCAATAAATAACTGATTATTTAACTAATCATCCAATGTTCATGTAAATATTACGTTTATTTTGTGAACTTGCGTTTGCTCATTCGAATTATTTGACACTTTCATTTTCATTTCTCGAAATCTTCGCGAGAGAGAGAGAGAGAGAGAGAGAGAGAGAGAGCACTGCGTTCACCTGCATTTGCGTAATGCCACGACCGATAAGAACGGGACTCGAAAGCTAACCGGCAGCAATGGATGTCTGACCTAGATTTCTCACCCGCATGGGTGCTAACTCGTCCATCCGGAAATGGCTTATGGTAGCTGGCGTACACCGAGGAATAACGATACGGTAGATAATACGCGAAAGTGCGAGTGAACGCGTTCTCTTTCGCATACGCTTCTTTTTTTCTTTTTCTCAACGTTTGATTTCCCGAGCGCGAAGATTATGACGCGGCTCGAATATTTCCGGTAGACAGATCTCCTCGGGCATTTTCATCCTGCAGACTGAGTACTTCTGGTCTGAGACTCTTCCAATAAGAAAAAGTATTTTTTTATTTTGTAATATCGCAATTTATCAAACGTCATATTAAATTTTAAAAATGTAATTAAATTTCTAAATAATAACACATTAAGCGTTGTATTATCGAGTAGATTAATATTATCAAAATTAATATTACCTAACTCACTCTAATATTTGATTTAGTCGAAAGGTGCTCTTATTAGCATAACTCCATATTTGAATAAAGATCATTAGAATTAAATAAGATGGAATATATAATCGAATGATGTTATTTGACATTGAATCGCATAAGTAGTTTCACTCGAAAACTTATGTCAATATTCTAAAATTCCTTGGAAGATATAGGTTGTTTCCTCTCTTCGTTTTTTTAGTCCCCAGAAAAAGAGACCCCGACGAATTACTTTCGAATTTTTTCACTCTGATTTTTCCTCGGATTTTTCTTTTCCTCTTATTTTTAACCACCCGGTTGGCCTTTTATCTCCGTCAGAGAGATGTCCCTTATGCATTCGATCGACGTATCGTGAGTAGCTATACCGAATACATCGGATTAAAAGTGTCGAGGAAACATGTCATGAGACGTTTGAAAAAAAAAGAGAATTCACGGACAGTTTCCAATCAGTTACTATGAAGTGTCGCTTTGCTTCATTGACTATTTAGTCTGGATGACTCGTTCGTCGGACGACGTCATGCTATCACAAGCTTGTATAAGTTTAGTCGATGCTCTGCTAAATTTCCATCATCTGTTTGCGGGCAGTAGTTATCCCGTCAGATTCCTTATGTTGCACACGATTCAGGCTAAATTCGATCAACCAATTATATTCTTCTACTTGAATTTCCACAACTGAAAAATTCAATCAGAGACGCGACATTTCATAGTCGACCGAACTAGCCCGGATATTTATATGATTATAGTGGGACATATTTTTGTAGTTTTTGTAGTTTTAATCCTAAATGATTAACGACGATCATAGAGACGATTTGATCACAGAGAACTGCATTTTGAAATATTGATTTTCCAGATTAAAATTATTCTGTTCCTAATGATAATTTAATATCTACACAAAAAACACACAATATTCATTTAGGAAAATATTTATTTATGCATTTCGATTGTTAAAAACGATTTTAATATTCAAAATGTTATAAAAATAAATTTTCCTCAATAATCGAGATGTTTTTTTATTATTTAAAAAAAAAACAGATTTTGTATTTCCCACGAGTACATTTCTCTTAATATCAGATATCATATTTCAAATAATGTATCAGAAGAAAGTCGGGTGTGGACGTCGCATTCGACACACGTGAGTAATGAAATGAAATTTTGGACAGACTTGCTGGTGTCCCAAAAAAGTACATCGATAGAAAGGCGGGCTATTAAGAGAAAGCGGCCTCGAAAATTAATCATCGTCGGCATCGTGGTTCCCTATCGCGGAAATCGTGAGTCCAAGCCAGATGATCTATTCCAAACAGGCCAAACTTCAAGCATCTCGTTTCGGAGACCTAAATCGTCAACTGACGAGGATCTTGTTGACAAAGAAAAGAAGAAGACTACCTACTTACGTGCGCTGTAAAATCCGGTATTTACGTGTACTTCGGTATTTACATATGCACATACATATAAGCGTAACTCTCGTGAAATTGTACAATCTGACAGTCCGAGAAATAGCTAAATGAAGAGACTGATATCTAAGAGAGAGAGAGGAGGAAGGCAGAGAGGCAGAGAGAGAGAGAGAGAGAGAGAGAAAGAGAGAGAGAAGAAGAAGAAGAAGAAGAAGAAGAAGAAGAAGAATGAAATGTAGAATCTAAACGTATGCGAGGAAAAGGATCCTGTTTTCAAGTACGTAAAGATGACGGTTTACCGACGTGGAATCCAGATACGAACTAGTTTTTAATTTTAAAAAGCAATTTCCTGATAACCCAAGAGTTGATAAGTAAAGTACATAGTACAGTATCATAATAAATCGGAAATATATTCTTTTTATTTTATTTAACTGATAATATCATATTACGTTATAAGCTAAACGCATAAATATAGTATATATATATATCGTTAATCCGATTACATGTAATAATTTCATCATAAGATACGAGGATATGAGCAAAGTGACAGAAAAAACAAAAAAAGAAAAATATGCAACGAGTTATATAAATGTAGATCAAAATAACACGAAAAGCACGAGAAAGCAATCGTGCGACCTCATTTCTTATCAACGCATAATTACTGTTAATTTCCTTTTGCTAATCAGAAAACTGATTACGTAATCACGTCTAGCCAAGTGAAGAAAAAGACTTCCGCAAACATTGCATATTTTGCGGTTTGCGCACTTAATATAGTTAAATTCCATCAATAATCAATACGGTATTTTTGTGTGAGAAATTCATTGTTACTCTGCATGCACATTTAATAAAATGTTACATAATTCGAATTAATTTCTTTTATATCTTTTATATCACATAGATTTTGCTGAAGTTTAGTTTAATTTAAAAATTTAGTTAGACAGAGAGAACAATATTCTTAATCCGTTCTTATTTTAAGACTGTCTTAAATAACGTGTTATGATGCTAATTCAGCCCTCTAATTGGCTCTTAGACTCTGTAACTTCTAATCGTCTCAAATGTAAGAATCAGCTATGATTACCGGCCATAGATCGGAAAATAATTTTGTTGGACTACCAAAATAATTATGTGAGATGCTCAAACTGATTGCCAGAATGTCAAAATTCTTTGCAGTATTACTTTCATGCTTGAGATTCTTGCACAATTATTTTGATGGATCGACAAAATTATTTTCATATCTGTATCTAGCTGAATTTTTAAATACTTCGAAAAACTTGTTCTTTCCGTGCAACGATTTTACCATTTCTATTAATTTTCTAAACACAATTTAAATACTTTTCAAAACTATAATTAAATTATCTATTAATCTAAAAAAAGTGCTTAGAAGTTTCAATAGAAGAGTAAAATCGATTTTGATCAAAACTGATTTAGGCCGGTATTTATAGTCGGTTCTTATTTCAAGATTTAAGTAAGTGTCTTAAGATGCTAATGCGGTGCTCTGATTGATTTGTGACACCTCAAGAACTTGAATATAAGAACTGACTATAAATACTGACCTTTATGAGTTGATTTTTAATTTGCTCATACAATAAAAATAATATTTAAAATATTTAAAAAAAAAAACAGAAACGTCTTACACGATTTTGATGAAAAAAACTCGTCTTACACTGTCCAAGTTTCCTCGTTACTGAAATCAGATATCTAGCGATGCGCGTACAGTCGCTCCTTCTGCATTATTATTTTATCGGGCTATGTGGTGCAACCCTTTGTTCGCTACATATGTGACAGGTGTGTGCTCGTGACGTAACAGCAGTACCGTTATATGCACGGAACATATACGCCAGATGAAACCCTATAAGAATGTAACGCGACACAGAACACCATGAGACCGCTGTGCGCCAAATTCAGCGTTCCCGTGAAAGTGACTCGAATGAGAAGGCTTCTCGCGATCGAGATATTTATAGCGGTACTAGATTTTTCTGCATACATCATAATTCACGAATCGTTCCTTCGGATCTCTGCGGAGAAGCTGAGAAAGCAATATACGTCCGAAACATCATTCACTTCTTTATTACTATGATTAAATTCGGATAGCATACTAATTGCTGTGATGATAATCTCAGCCTAACAAGTAAATTACAATTTACGTTAAGTTTGCTTGAAAATCAATTATACATTTCATTGCTTGCCTGAGAGAATGGTAAAAAATATAATTATGTTTGAAATAATAAAAGAATTATCTTTTTCGTAATTTAGAAATGTCTGTGTTAGAATTATATATTCCTAATAATTATATTCCTAATAATTAATTGCAATAATTGAAAAAATTAAATAATTCGCTTAAAGATATCAATTATTTATTTTATTTTTTGCTTTTGAGAACGGTAAAAAATATATTACGTATAAAATTAATATTACGTATAAAAGAATGATTTCTTTCGTAATTTAAGAATGTCTGTGTTAGAATTATACTTATAATAATTATATAGTAACAATGGAATTGGAAAAATTAAATGAATTAAACTTAATCATAACAATTGTAATAATTTTATCATAATTAGAATCTTATTACTCTTTCTCCCATTCAAAATCAGATTAGATTTGAACAGAACTTGTCAAAACTCACGATATCTCCATCGTATATACGCTGGTCAACGAGTGATTTCTAGATTTTGTTGAATATATGAAATTGCCACTCGGTAGCCTTTCTAAGAGCGTAGGAACTATCACATTGAATTTCAACGGCTAACGAGCCCCGCTGCGATCACATAATCATGCCCAGAAAAGCGGAAAATCATGCCGCGACAAAAGGAACTTTGGAAACCTGATAGAAAGCATAACGGACTGCTGTGCGGTTAAGGGGATCAGAGGATAAAGTTCAATCGCCTCATGCTATCCTTCAAAATTCATCATCTATCTTGTTTCCTTTCTCTCAGTTAATTAACTTCATTAATATTAACAATTACGTGAGCGTCATCTATCTAACACTGTTATCGGATTAATCGAGTATGTATCGATTTCGTTTGAGCACGATCACATCGCGGATGTATTTGAGCATGATATTTCTCATCATGGAATTAGATGTGCGGTCTCATCTTCTCTCGCCTCTTTACGAATCGCCGTACAGCAGATGGTCTCCCTCTACCTACGCGCGACCTTATTCCTGACATAGAGCCGGAGAAGGAAGGACGCGCCTCTCCGCGAGGAGAGACGCCAGAACGCTGACACACTGACTCGCTACCCCACATACCCTTTTGCCTTTTCGACGTGTGCTCGCACGAAACCGCGCGAGTGGGGAAGATGAGAAGAGGGAGATAGTACTCGAAGAGGAGGTATTTGCCGGTCTTCTCTCCAGACGAGAATCCAACGAACATATAAAAATCAATAAAAAAATCAAAATGATTGATTCTCAACATCAATAAGCAGTCAAATTTTGTAAAAAGAATCATCAATTTGACTTTCATGATGTCAAAATAAGTCATTTTAACTTTCTCTTGACTTGGTGTGTCTCTTGAAGAAGCCGCCGACGTCACGTTTCGTGAATGTCGAAAAAGAATTTTTGGCGCGAAACGTTTTTACTCCGAAAAAATTAACCTCGAACAGAAACTTCAAGTGACAAAGTTAAATAATAATTAAATAACGCAAATTTCATAGCCAAGAAAAAAATATAATCCTCGATAAAGTCCAGCAAAAAATTAATTGTTCAATAGACACTACACATAGACCTCCAAGAAATATCCTAAAGATCTCCAAAGGACGTCCTACATCCTAAGAGTATCCTCAGATAAAATGTGCTGTGTATGAGAAATTTTTTTTATTGCGACAGAAAAAAGGAAATATAAGGCACATTGAAAAAAAGATATATCACTAACAATATTTTAATTGAAAATGATCTTGTTGATTTACAGCAGTATTAATGAAACAAATAAAGTTTTATAAAAACAAGAGCATAACATATTTGCTTCATTAGTAATGCTTGAATAAACAAAATTTTTAATTAAAACAATGCTGTTGGTATAACATTATTTTTTTTAGTGCAGGTAGAAATAAATACCTATTGTATTTGTACCTACTGTCTTATATTTTCTTTCTCTTATCATAATGAAAAAAAGCAATATACCTGACAGCACAGACCTTCAGAAGAAGACATCCTTAGAACGTCCATATCTTTTGAACATCCTAAAAATATCCTCAGGATATTTTTGTATCCCGAATAAAGTATGCTATCAGGGATGGAAGAATGGGAATATATTACAGCCGATTTTTAGATGATTATGATTACATAATTATAGGCACTGTCTCATCTTTCATCCGTGTACCCTTTTTCTTTCACCGTCAGAAAAGGGCGCAGCAACGTTGGGCGTTGTGTCCAACGAAACGTATGCATATCGCACCACAGTTTAGACAACCATATCACTGATCACATATCAATTAGCACATATCAAATAACCACAAACCTCTTTTCCTCTTTGTGATTCAGTGGGAAGCTCAATATAATCCTATTGGCACACACACTTGGCACTTGTGACTTCTTCCTGTATCCTCCCTTATAGAGGTTCTTCTTCTTTGTTGGTGGCTCTCCCACCTTGGGACTGGCCGAAACGCTCGAGGGAAAAATTTTCTTCGTCTTTTTTTTTACGCGGTTAGAGCGTCGGTATTCAGTATAGATTATCAGATACTCGATTCGGTCGAAAGACACCGGTGACTTGGGCGAGTGCGTTAGTTGTGAGCACACCTGAAACAACCTGCGGCCTATATACTCTCCCCTCTCGAAGTCGTTGGCTTTCACCAAAAACCACCTCAGCTGCTCCAACGTGCTCGTCGACTAATGAAAAATCGAAATTCTATGTGTCATTCATTTCGCCCTCTCGATTCTTTTTACAAAAAAAAAGAAACCGGTTCACTCTTTAATCCGTCTCGTTTTGACATGAATAAATAGTTGGAAAACCCTTTACGTGCGTCACTCCGCTTTCTTTTTTGTTAAGCATCACCGCATCGGACGGAGTTGCAACACAGCCGAGGCTGAATCATAAGCTTGGAGTTCGGTACGATTCCCATTCTATCTCGGTTGCATCGGCGCGACGGCGGAAGTCGAGCGCAAGCCGGATGTCAGCGAAAGTTCTCAGTTGTCCACGTTCAGGGCCACGGCAGCGACCAATCTCAGGAACGCTCTTTTATTATACTTGCACTTTGCTGACATTATTATTGTAATACTTATTAAAATATTGATGCATACAGTTCTGTAACATTAATTATCACGATTTAATTTTGCACAAGAATAAGATATGTATGTTGATGAGTTAAATTAAGTCTGTTATTCATAAAAAGCTTCTTGATTTTTCTTTGCTTGCATGAATGATAGGTTATTGAATAAATTTAAATTTCGGAACGTTACTATTAATCCTTTGTTGCATATTGCTTATTTGCCAGAACAACAACATAATTAAAAAATTGTCATTTTTTTAGTTGTTTACAAAAATAGAACGGTCATTTGACGTCCTTAATTCTAGTAAATTGACATAACTGAATTGCTAAAACTTATCACAAGAGAGAGCAGTTGTATCAATGTTGCATCATTTTATTAATTCTTTTGATTCAACAGTTTTTTATCTTGGTTGCTGAGCAGTCGTATATATTGAAAAATTTTATTTCGTTTTCACACAGAACGTCATATCTTCTATGACTACTTCCAGTTTCTACGAGTTTTTATAGTTTTGGAAGAATTATTTAACGATTTACAACTGTAAACATATTTTATGTCATATTATTTGAGCTCATTCATAAAGATATCTTTAGTTTTTATACAATTTATATATAATAAGTTGCAATTCATTTTCTTACTATTTTATTTGAACTAAGAATTTATTTTTCATAATTCTTGTATTATTCAAGCTCTTTCATAAAAACAATTCAATTTATACTTTTAAAGTTATATTATTTTTATGCGTATACTACTGTATGAACTACTTTTATAAATTTTTATTATTCATTAATAAAGTGCAATTTATTTTTCATATGAATATATTATGATAAAATTTTTTGCAATAATTTATTTTGATATTTTTTCTATATCCTTTCATTATTTCATTTCAAAAAATATTTTTTTTCTGATTTTTTTCTGCAACGTTAAAAATCTACAATAATGACACAATCTCAAATAATAGAATAAACTAATTAATAATTAAATTTGTTTTTTATAAGAACATTATATTACTAAATAATTTTTAATTGAACAGAATTTTTTACAGCAAAAGTATTATAAATCAAAGAGAGTTGTTTTAAATGTTTGTTTTTCTAAATGATAAGAATTTAATATTCTGAATAATGAATTAACGATACTTTTATTCCCGTACAATCAATTGTTATAAATAAATTCATAAAATGACATTTACAAAATTTTAACGATTAAAAATATTCACTCATATTCTAAAAAAACTTGGTTTTTTTTAATTATGTCATTGTTCCAGTAAATGGAATATCTTCACAATTTTTCTATGTTTTTCACGTATTTCAATTGGTTTATATAATATATTTGGTACCTAAAAAAACTTTTACCTCTTTAAAAAAGAAAAAAATACACCAAGTGCATAAAAAAGAGTATCGAATAGGTAACCATATTTCTTCACCTAAGTCTTTATTCAAAGCACTTCAGAGATCTATGCTTTAATATTCTAAAATCCTTTAATGATCCTTGCTACTTACTTCAATTGTGTGGAAATGAAATTAAGATTGAGATATAAAGAAGTTCAACAAATTCTTTCTTAAAGTAACTATGAAATTTAGAGCAAGAGGGCAAAGTTTCAAATTGATTCTTATCTTTCGGCGTAGGATTAAAGAACAGAGTTTAGGAGATTTCATCTCGCATAAAGATGGAAAAGGATTCGAGGGCAACGATAGGAATCCGAGAAATATTTCCGAGAAACGGATACCGGAAGAAAAGTAACACTCGCCGATAACGATCGTCGTGGAAATACCTAGGTGAAGATCATCAGATATTATTAAGTGTTTAGTTTTTTTCTCTTGATCATCCGTAGCTGCAATTCGTTCACGCGCTCATACGTATACAGGAAAGAATTACGTGTGTAACAGCTGTTATAATAGTAAGTTAAGCACAGCTACGCGAATCCTGATTATTCGGGTCAAGGAAACTCTCTAATTTACTCGTCTGAAAGCGGAGAAGCATCGTCTTCAATAATAACAAGATCTAAATATTCTACATATATTTACCAACACTGATCATTGTGATTAGCATAATCCGATATTACATGTAAAATTTGACGTTATTGTCAATGTAAGTCAATAAGAAGACGATACACAGTTTTTATTATGTATGTATTGAGTGACAGAACTCATTACTATTTTCTTCGACGAATCCACGTGACTTTTTTATTAAAAAAAAGTTATGAATTAACAATTATAAATGGAATATCGTGTATTCCTTGTATGTAGATTTTCTCACAGTAGTAATTATGCTAATTAATATATTGACATACGACGTTATGGATCAAACAATGGGCTAATATATGTTAATTGAAATCCTTATAGGTATCGCATGTTTTACGAAACGAATCATTGACATTCCATCCGCCCTTATTCTCTTTTTCTAATCTCTCTCTCTCTCTCTCTCTCTCTCTCCTTCCCCCCCTCCCTCTTCCTCTCTCTCTCTCTTTTTCTCTTGTTCCGTC
>Ga0157363_1007410_pt1 | contig 10397 bp, 6 predicted proteins | sample AttsexASBM1_FD_111477 | JGI IMG/M metagenome (GOLD analysis project Ga0157363, IMG submission 111477) | Fungus gardens microbial communities from leaf cutter ant in Ribeirão Preto, State of São Paulo, Brazil - Atta sexdens ASBM1 | ecosystem: Host-associated > Fungi > Mycelium > Unclassified ...
GTATTATAATGTATTCGGAGAAAAAGACGGAAAATACTTTGAAGCCAAAAAGAAAAGAGAAAAAAAATGAGTAAATGCCAATAAAAAAATTAATTTTATGAAATAATGAATGAAAAATAATCAGTGTTTTTGAAATAATAATGAATGAGAAATAATTATTTTTCAGTCGTATAAATATATGGAAGAAAACTCAAAGAAATTGGAACATATAACAGAGAAATTAAAATTTAAATATTTACAATAAAATTTGAATTTAGTAAAGTTGTTTTCTTCGAGCTGAGGATTTACAAGAGGAAATGAAAAATTTTTCGGTTTTTAAAAGATAAAAAATGATTTCAGTTAGAAAAAAAATAGCTGTATTCCAAAATTTACACGTTAATACATCAATGACAAGATTATGCTTTTTTCCAGATATATAATAGTGATGAGTATTAATAAAATTAGCGAAGTTTTTAAATCTATGAATACTCTTTGATTTATATTTTCATGAATTGTACATATTATTTTTTATATATTTTAGATATTTTTTTCAATCAATTATGAACACATCAATATCTCTTTTTTTAAACATGAGAAAAGAATAAATAAATTTATAATCGTTAAAGAGCTCAGAGTATTGAATTACTTTTTATAAATTTACGACTTTACAATTTATATATTTTGTTATTCATTTTATGTACATTTTGGTAATTTCTCTTTCTAGTAGGTTTTATCATAAGTTCAGTGTATGCTGCATCTTGCACGGAGCACATTGAAGATTCTACATTATTACAGTAAGTATCAGTTGCATAGATTAGCTTCGACGATTTTCTTCTTTCTCTGGTTTATTCTTTTTTTGCGTTATTATTATTATTGAACTTCTTGCATAAGAAAGACATCCTCATTAAGACATTCTAATTAAGAAAAAACGGATAATCTTGTGCATAACCTTCATTCATGTTTGCGCAACCAATTAAAGGTAATTAGGGTAGTTATGTTATGTTGATAATGCTGAATAATATATCAACATTCAATTCTTCATTGGTCGCTTCGATTAGTCCTTGTTCCAGAAGTGACAATAAGGCGACTAATGCAACCGATGGATGTTTCAGATTCTTTTTGATTTTTAACAGTATCAATTGATGACTATCCAGTTATTTAGTTCTATACGTTATCAAATATAATATGTTTTCAAATATCGTACATAGTTTCCTTATTTTCCAAAAATTTTGTGTGTTGGCGATCTTGCTGCACGATGGATTTGTGATGGCACGGCCATGTGATCACCGTCCAAGCGTTTCTCGCGGTATTGCTTCGAGGGCACTTGGTCGAGAAAAATGAGATTTTTCCTGCTTTCCAAATTTTGTTTAAACAGACCTCAAATGCGGGCGAATGTGTTTTATAGTAGATGCGGAAAGGACCTCAACGGTGCGGTAGCGCGGTAAAACTTATTCACCACGAGGCGAGTGCTGTCGACGAGACAGTTATAGCATGATGATCTGAGTGTTTCTGATCGATTACGCATACGTCGTTTAATAATCGATATCTCGTGGATTAATCGATTCTTTATCGATGTGACTAAATGCCGTAAACAATAGGGGTACCAAACATTATGAACCTTGGTCCTTTCCTCACAACATATCCAGCAATATAAGTTAATATGTAATTGTGCATAGGAAGTAATCGTGATTGTCAAGTACCGATGCAGCATTTACAAGATATGATGGATCCGATTATTATAGCATCGAGTCTCTTTCCTTTTCCAGAACTTGAGTAAGTACACTGACTTTATTTGTAGGTAGTCCCCGAGTTATGGAAAGTGCTCGCTGTTCTTCGTGTACTTTTCATACACCCGGTGTACCTTTCGCGTGTACCTTTCATATATACCCGGTACGTTTTCACTGTAACAAGACATCAAGTCTCGAAATTTCTCTACTAACTCCCCACGTGGGAGTTTTTTCCGCCCCAATCCTCTCTATGCAAAACCTTGTTTTGGGCGCTTTGGGGGGCAAGTAATAGGAATCCGCCATTGTCAGTTCTCTAGGTATTCCTTGTCTCGGAACTTAATTTTACTTAGATTTTTCTTCCATTATGTCGCTCTCTACCCGAAATGAAGTTTTTCATAATTATACCTTTTAATTGGAGGATTTGAAAATTGTTTAGTTCCCCTAATACTAGGTTCACCAGATATAACCTACCCTTGAATAAATAATATAAGATTTTGATTCTTACCCCCCTCCCTCTCTAATTCTCCTTATTTTAAGAAGTTTTATACATTCAGGCACTGGGAGACAGGGTAAACCCTTTACCCTCCCCTTACATCTCATATATTTCATAGAGGTCTTTCAGTTGATTTAACTATTTTCTCTCTCCACATTGCCGGTATATCTTCCATTCTTGGTGCAATTAATTTCATCTCTGCAATTTTAAGTATACATCTAAAAATTCTATCCTTAAATAAAATTCCTCTCTTAATTTGGTTATTTAATTTGAATCTTCATTACAGCCGTATTATTACTCCTATCTCTCCTTGTACTTGCCGGAGCCATTACTATATTATTAACAGATTGAAATCTAAATACCTCTTTTTTCGATGCCTACGGCGTTAGATATACGACCTTTCGAAACATCAAGTTGTTCCGTCTTCAGCTGAGGAACTTGATGTTTTTGTTTTTATTCTATCTCATCCCCATCTGTCCGAAACAAAATTTCGCCTCTGTGGCATTTGATATTGCTAATTCTTAAAACGTTAATCTATTTCGGCATGTAACCGAGAAATCTAACGTCTTTTTTTCTCCTCACATCACATATGCCCGAATGGCATGAGATGTTATTCATTTGCAAACATTAAGTTTACGACTTAAATATAGAAATTTAACGTCTTTGCTTTTTTGGCATGCCTTCGCGTTTGTCTATGCCATTGTTTTCTAAGTCGTACTTCTTAACAATCAAAATTTGTTCATCACTTCTTTGATGGATACTGTCGCCCATAACGACCTAGTACTTATGCTAACAATAATAATCCCAATAGTATTAATTTATATCTTTAATATTTAATGGTTGCTCATAATCGACAGTTACCTAATAACAATAACATTAATAACAATACTCTATGTATATTTTAATAGCTAATAGGTACCATCGAGTAATAATCGACTCAGCCTACATATATAATAATAATAATAATAATAATAATAATAATAATAATAATAATAATAATAATAATAATAATAATACTATTAATCCCAATTTATATATTTATTAATCGAAATCCTTATAACAATAATAATCATATAGGTAGTAATAAGAATAATAATACATAATAATAACATATATTTAACTTAAACACTGTGCGTAACGAGATTAACACTTCACTTTTCGCCTTCTCATTACTCTACTCCGTGTTGCCTACGAAACAGGGTTTATCGCTCTATGGCTATTCCTTATACCAGACTCAGCTGGCTTCGAGTTTTGCAGCCGGAAAATCCACTCCCGATTGCCTTGTTCGTTGACTCCAAAATAAGATAGGTTTCCACTCTACTTTTGGAGCAGAATATCACTAAATCCGCTACATTTTTTATCAAATCATATAACGGTTTAGCCGTCAATGAAAATTTAGGAACAAACCTACGGAAATAATTTGCAAAACCGGCAAATCGTACTTCTTTTACATTTCTGGAATTGGATAAGTGGAATTGGATAATTTAAAACACACTCGATATTTTCATTCGCTCGATTGTATTCCATATTCATTAACGTAATAATAATTAACCTAAATATTTTATTAACCTAAATATTTCATTAACCTAAATATTTTATTTCTGTCTGCGCGAAGTAACATTTATTTAATCGAAATTGCAAATGACTTTTACCAGACAACTCAAACAATTCAGACAAGATTTCGAAATACTCATCTAGACTCTCGATTGCTATCAAAATATCATCTAAATATAAAAGTATTTTGTATTCTCTCACAAGACGCTCGAACTATATAGATAAAGCGTTGAAATACGATGCATTCAAATCAAATGGCATCTGCCAATATATACCCAACAGAGTTACAATGATGTAAATTTTATCAATGCTTCGTGCACTTTGACATGATGGAATCCACTTTAAATTCAAAATAGAAAAGTATTTCTTGCCTTGCTCTATATTATCGTCAATTAATTCAGTTGAGAAGTTATTGTGTATCGTTATTTTAATTTCCGGTAATCAATACACAGCCTAAGATCACCAGTTTTATTTCTTATTAATACTGTAGGACTCGCATATGGCTCTTTTTTCGATAACTCATCTAGAGAGAGATTTTTTACAATAATGATAAAGATTTTTTTACAATGTCTTTTTATCAGCAAAAGATAGCGTGGGAACTTATTGGTTAATTATGTTTCAATGTAATACTTATATCAGGTTCGCATTTTTCTGTATTAAAGTTTGAGGCATAAAACTGACTCGAAAATCTCAGAAATTTTCTTGACCTTATTTAGACTTATCGCGAGATTTACTTGTAATTTATCACGAATATTGCTTAGATCTTCGCTAGTTCCGCGATACATTATCTGCGTAATATTAGACTCTTTGATATTTTCAATCCTGATATCGCTTCCGAATATAATTCGCAGTTCAAGTTGGTTCCTAACTATCTCCAGAAAGTATTATCACTGGCGTCGATTTCGGGTAGCAAATCTCGAAGATTTCGAACACCGCCGATTATCAGTATGACACTGGCCGTTGATGCGCATCGATTCATTTCACGTTTTCATTGCAATGACTATTACTCTTTTTGTAACAGCTTTTTTTCTCTACGAATTAACGTTAACTCACGTTGCATGGTTATCCTACTCTTCTTATGATAGTGACTCAGACTCGCGATGTTCGTCCGGTATCGATGCATATCCTTTTTCATCGATTGGTTCACCCGGCATCACGGAAGTCAACACTTCCCCTGTAGCCGGTATCTTGTTCCGTTTTTCATTTAATATCCAAATTCGGATCATATTCATTCTGTCTTCAATCCTTTAAAGAACAATTCTCTCTCACGAAGAGTCTCTTTTAATCACCATAAAATTGTCATCTTCTATGATAACTCGGTATCCTCACGGTATCAGGCAATCTGAAACGATGATTGGCATCTTGCAAAACGGCTACAATGGCGACGATACTCGAATATCTTCATAAGAATGTTCTGCGTGTGCTTCTCAGAGTACATCGTGTACGTCGTAATACTCGTAACTAGAATATCGTGTTTGTTCTCGCACACTCACAGTGATGAAATATTCTGTAGCAGCATTCACGCAGTATTTATCCTGAATTATATCTTTCGTACGCATAGGATTTAATCTCACTTCTGAATAAACTATGAGACAGGGGTTTGTAATTGATGTAGAAATGCACGTATACACGTAATATCCTTCTACAGTTTAATAATAAATTGATTTAAAAAATGAGTTGTGCCAGAAGGATTGTCAGAACACTTTATTGATTTTGTGGCTGGATAACTGCTTTATCCCGCGCGGATTGCGATCATAGTGGAATAAAGGCCCTTGGCCCAATCATGCAGGATCGGGCGATTACCCGACAACCAATCCTTGCGATTTAGGGAGCCCGCGCATTGGTTACTACTGCGAAATTTTCCTATTGCGACAGACTCGCGCGAGAGATCGTTCTTTTTAAAATGATTATTCTTTTTAGACAATCAAATGCGTGCTTATAACGTCCACAATATATTGATAATAAATATAAATAATCAAATATGTTTATTAATTAAATATTATCTTCATATCTTTGTATCATTTTAATTAGGGATGCATCAGCTATAGTGATTTCGGGCAATATGTGCGGCTGAAATTTTATGTTGAAATGATGTGCATCATAGTGAATACTACTTTTACTGATATTTCTAAAAATATATATCATATTCTAAAATATATATCAATAAAAGTTTTCAGGATATTCACACCATGATGCATATCATTTCAATATAAAATTTCAGTCGCATATATTGCTGGAGATTAGATACTAGTCGAATATTCGGTACATTCCTATGATTTTAACTAATTCTGAAAAGAATCAAAACAACGTCAAAATAATGTTAGATATGACGTCAAAAAAGCATAAAAAAATTTTTCATTTTGACGAATTAGATTTTGATTTTATTTTAATATCAACTTGATATAACTTTGATTTTTCTGTTCTTCTTGATTCAGCTGTTATTAAGATCCAATAATTTCAATTCCCTGCAACTTGAGGTCTTGTGCAAAGAAACGGTAGTGTTGTTGTGCTTGGCTTAGCATCCGAGACACTACCATGTCTCCTGATTGGTCCTAAGAAAATTATATCCAGTAGGTGAGCATATGAAATAACAAGCCAAGCAACATTCATTCTTCGGAATATCTAATCCTTTCGCGTCGTTTACATTTTCATACTTTCATTATTTTTTTAACAACATTATACTGATTCCTTGGAATTTCTTTATCTTTCAAACAGTATTTGATGTCTTGTTTCGTTTTGATTGCAAGACGCGTTTTAATCTGACATCACGGTGTTCTTTTATCCGTAGGTTGACTATTCTCCCGATTTTTCCAACGTATACTTGCCCGCAAGAACAAGGTATTTGTATATTCTTGCGGAGTTGATCTTTAATCTTTAGGATTTCTTAAGATTTGTCCTATCTTTTTGAGTGGTTTCAAGATAATTCGAATATTGTGTTTGTTTAATATCCTGCCAATCAGATTTGTTATTCCTTTGACATATGAGAAAATGGATAGGATCCTTTTTGGTTGTGTGTCAGAAACCATTGTCTTGTTTGCATGTTTATTGATTGTTCTGATTATGTCTTTTTTGTCGTGTCCGTTTTTCTGTAAGGTTAATTTTAAGTTAATTTTAAAGTTGAGTTCTGTTTGTAGATGTTCTTTGTCAGAGATGATGAAAGCTCTATGTACAAGTGAATTGATTGCAGACTGTTTTTTTGTGCTGGGTGATGCGATTTGGCATGTAGGTATCTATCTGTGTTGATTTTCTGTACACTTAATGGCCTTAGGTACCGTTAGCTTTCTTAGAGACAAGAACATTTAGGAAGGGGAGTTTTTCGTTTTTCTCTATGTCTATAATGAAGTGGACATTTGGATGTTGATTGTTGAGGAAAATAAAGAATTTATGGAGTTCGGTTTTGCCGTGTCTCCATATCACAAATGTATCATCTACATAACGAAATCAAACTTCTGGTTTTTTGAATGTTTTTCTGAGGGCCTCTTTCTCAAAATGCTACATGAAGATGTTGGCGATTACAGAAGAAATAGGAGAGCCCATTGTCGCTCCTGAAGTTTGTTCATTGGTTGTTATAGGAGAAGTAAATATTATTGTTAAGCAGTGTTGTATTAGTGGGATGACGAGAAAATATAGAGAAGCTATAGAGATATAAAAACATCCTATCAATCTAAATAGAGATAATAGCTACAACATAAATAAAATATGGAAGTAGTAATATAAAAAGAATGGCTCACAGGAACAGCTCAGTATCAAGCTTTAATGCTGACAGTGCGATCGCGCACGAGAGAAATCTATGTGCGAGCTTAAAACGGACACATTTGACACGAAACCTGACACGTGTAACAGTATCGTGCGTTTTTTAAAATATAGTAATTTTGGTTTTATGCTAACACTGTCAGATAATTTGAAACAGTAACTAAAATCTGACAATATTGACTTACATAATACCAGTACAATATCTAAACTACTGAAAATCACAGCCTGTTCAGCTTTAATATTATATATGAATTAAACGTTATTTTTTCAAACTTTTTTGTTAATAACTTTTTAACGAATAATGAGTGACGGCTAAAATTTGTTGTTCAGGGTTATGACCTTGACAATATATATCAAGATTAAGGTTGTCGACGGTTGTTCCCCTTTTTTGCAGTTTTACTATCTCTTTTAATATTAATATAATATCAACATAACATTCAAAAAGTTCAATAATTCTCCTCCCAGTTTAATTGTAAACTTTAATCTAGAGTGATAAGAGTTAAAAATGTGTAAAGTTTTATTTATATAAGAGTTGTCAAGAGCCAGAGCAATGTCGTCTATGTATCTTATATAAAAAGATGGAGCAACAGCAATCCTATTTAACGAATGTGTTTCTGCATTACCATATCTGCGACTATGAGGAAGAGTACTGAGCCCATATTCCAAAAGTGTGTTTGTATATCTTGTCATTGAAAACGAAATACGTTGAATAAGTAAGAACTAATTTTAAAAAATTGCTTTAAAAAATTCTGTCTCTGTAATATCAGTGTTCCTCTTAATCCAGTTCCATCTTTTAGATAAACTCCTATGACTAAATCTGTCGGTACATTTGTAAACAGTGATACTACGTCCAGCGATAAAAATGAAGAATTCTCAGGAATTGTTACTTTGGAAATTGTTTTAGTCAATTGGATATTATCTATGACTAGTAGCTTATTATAAACTTTTTTGTATTATTTTGTGCAAGTAAGTGGCTAAGAGCTTTCAATGGATGAGACTATGACACGATATGTATCAGTGTTCCTTATGTATTTTTGGGTTCGTATGCATGTGCTAGTGTTTGCAGAATTTAGATATCTATAACAGGAGTGTGATATAAATTCATGATGCTTTCAATTTATAAGTAATGTCTTTAACTGTTGAATCACTTTATTTACAGGGTTTAATATCTTATATGTTTTAATATCTTATACGTCTGAGTCTGCAAATATTAATTTCATTTTCTGAATATACTGTGTCTTGTCTATAGCCACTACTACATTAACCTTATCGGCTTGTGTAAATATAATTTGTGGATTATATTTTACAAAAGTTTTAGTTTTTATCAGTGAAAAGATTATTCTTTTCTATATTTGTAATATTTTTGTATGCATCTTTCATTGTTTTTATTACAGGAAAAACTTTATTTCTAATTTCTTTTGTGATAGGTATCTTTAATAATCTCGCAAAATTGTATTCTGTATTTTTAATAATTTTAATTATTCTCTTATTTTAAGTATTCTCTACATTAAATGCCGATAAATTTATCCTTTAGTTGTAATAAAGCATGTACTTCAGGAGCGGTGTTATTAATATTTTTGAACCATTGATTGTTAGGTTTATTGATATCATAATTAAATTGTTATAGTTAGAAGCTGTTAGATTAATTTTTATCGCCTCTTTAGGGTCGATTTGCACGTGAATGTTTTCAATTATTATGTGGAGTGTTGTTTGCGAATTTTGTAATCCTGTTACTACATAATTGTTGTTACTACATAACTGTTGTTACTACATAACTGTGTCTACATAATTATATTCTATAACTATTATATTCTATATCAATTATTTTCTCCTTGCCATCGCTCCGTCAACCAAGAAAGCTTTTTGCTCAAAAGTCTTATTATCATGTATCTTATTTAACTTGATCCTTTGGAAGCGAAAAAATTATTAAATGTTAAATGGAAGTTGATTCAAGTTCATAATGTTTTGTAAAATGCAACATAGTTTGTGGCAAAGAGGTCTACAGTATTTAAAATGATTAATTATTAATATAATAGAAACACGACGCAAAATTCCATAATAACAGATCATAGAATCATCATACGACTTCGATTGAGAAAAAAATTTTATACGAAGAAAAGAATTACAATAAGAGATTAATTTTGGAGATGATCGATATTAAAAAACAGAAAAATGGGTTAAATCTAAGAAACGACACAAAAGTAAATCCGTTATATGACAATGTTTACAATTTACACTCTCATTTCTTAAGATTTTTTATATATTACCTATGTAACTTTCGATCTTGTCTCTCAGTTATTATGTATAGACGAACCATCAACATTGACATACATTATTTCATATAAGTTTTAATTTTATAATTAAAGCTATTACAATTGATTAAAATAATATTAATTTATGACACATAGTAAATCTGCATGTCTCTAATGATAACATATGAACTCAATAATTTTGGTAATCGCAGTAAGTAAAAATTAGTAATAGGACTAATTATAATAGGACTAATTAATTTATTGGAAAAAATCAATGTTTATAGCCCGTTCTTGTAATTATTGTTTTATTTAGTTGATCAAATAAGATGTACGAGAAATTGACTATATTATTTCACTGTAACATGGCATTTTATTATGAATTTTTACCGACGAGGATCCAAAACTGAGGATTGAAAAATTTACATTGAAGAGATTTATGTAAACTTCCAATAAAATAAATTCGCACATGTATTAGGTGTACAACTTTGCTTCCGCCGTTTTTTCCGAAATTCGAGACTTTATTGTAAAAAACTGGTTATACATTTATGATTCAAAGTATTGTCCATCGCTGGCCACTACTTTCTTCCATCTTTCGGGTAGCGTACGAATCCCGCGTCGAAAAAACTGGTCATCTTTTGA
>Ga0157363_1007411_pt1 | contig 10396 bp, 6 predicted proteins | sample AttsexASBM1_FD_111477 | JGI IMG/M metagenome (GOLD analysis project Ga0157363, IMG submission 111477) | Fungus gardens microbial communities from leaf cutter ant in Ribeirão Preto, State of São Paulo, Brazil - Atta sexdens ASBM1 | ecosystem: Host-associated > Fungi > Mycelium > Unclassified ...
AGCGCACGCATTTTCAATGCTTCCAAACGTACACCATATACAATACACTTATTTCTTTTAAATTGTTATTTTTTTTTACACGAGTTAAATATTTATTCTAATTTATTAGAATAGAATTTTTATTAAACAGATAATGCGTTCCGAAAAAATTATATATATTTAAAAAAACAAGATTTATTTTTAAATTCTTTTTAAAATGTCTTTTTAGAAATTCTTTCGGAGTTTAAATTGAATTTTAAAAAAGTTCTGTATTATTTTTTTCTTTATTTATATTTTAAAATTTATCTTCTTTGTTTTGCTAAATATGTATTATGAAACAATGGTACACTTTGTGTAATATATTATTATAATTTCTATTCATTATAGAAAGTCAGTGACATTTTTTAAGCAATTTAATAATAATAAGAACTAATGAGAACAACTAGTATAAAAAAGTAAATTAAGAAGTCGCGCAGAGAAAGTATGGGAGTGAACAAGTCGCTAGTAAATCATCTATAGCATTTAAAAAAGAAGTCAGTAAAAGTAAGTGAGTAACTTTGCAATTTCAAATCCAACTTTACCCTTCATAATTAATTAATTTTGTAATTAACTCATACTTTAATATAACACATAAATATCATCGTATTTGTAACTTCTAAATTCACACAGTTATAAATGTTACTATAATCACAGTTACGTTAATTATAAATCTTCCTCCCAATTAAAAACCATCTTTTAATTGAAATAAGATTTTTTATTATTTATTTACACATAATTGAAATTGAATTTAAGAATTCTACAATATAATACTGCAATATAAAAAAGTAAAAAGTAAAAAATAAATATTAAATCGAAAAAAAAAGAATTTCCATATCAAGTATGTTTTGAAATAGCGTTATTATAACTTTCACATATAAATTTATATTTAATAGTAAAATTGCAGTTTGTAACTCTAACATAGGGTTATTCTGTTAATTAATTCTCAATTAAAATAAAATTTTATAGAGATATTAATTTGTATATCCTCCTCGTATTATACAAATCTTGCGGAAGTATACGTCTTTGTTTTAAAATTGCTTTAAATTATCTAAACATACAATTAAGGAACATATAGCCACAATTCCAGATGTTCTAAGAGATAAAATAATGTATTTCGAATTAATTTGATTATCATTAAAATTTACAGATACATAATGCATTTATGATATTATAACTAGTCTGATTAATATTTATAATAATTATAAATGCTCTGATAAATATTGATAACAATTATAGATATCAATTAGATACAAATATTTTTAACAAAACCTTACAGTTAAAAAATTCCAAAGCGTGATGTTACAATAATACTACAAGATACAATTGTATAATTTTAACACATCATTATTAAAAATATACTGTAATATCTAACAGTTTTAGCATAGAATTATAAATGTTTGTAGACAGAGATTAGTAGTTTGCTGATAGATGGCAGCAATTACTGAACTTTCAAATAGAATGTGGCAGAAACATAGATAGAGTTACTATCTTATCCATCTACAATCTACTCGAAATTTTCCAAAAATGTTAATTACATTCAAATAAATAAATTTATTATCTTCGCTTTTGAGAAATGTATTGTAATTAGGAAATATAGAAAATATACTATTTATAAATTTAGATATAAAAGATATTTTGTAAATTTTTTTATAAAATACATATTGTAATATATGTATATATATATATATATATATATAATAAATATTTGCGAAAAGAAATTTTATATCGTAAAGGAAAATTTTTATCTTGTAATTTTGAATACGTTCAATAATCTCATTTTTCAAATATTTCGAATAAGAAATGTTATATATTCGAATTTATAATACATCTCTCCCTAAAAGTGAGACAATTCAAAATATGATTTCTAAATTATTGTCATGAATGAGTAAAGTAAACATTATTTAAAAAATTATTTTTAAGAATTGTGAAACAAAAATGACAGTTGATTACTTTAAGAATATATTCTTTTTGCCACGATATTATTTGATCAGTTAATAATTTTTTATTTAAAAAAATACTATTCCCTTTTTTTTAGAAAAATTAATCTGTTTACTTGTGTCATTTTTAAAGCAAAGAAGTGACGTGTTAGACTTTAGAATATATAATAAAAAAATATATAATACGCGAGTATATAAATATTTGCAATCTTATAACAAATTCTCATGCTGAATCTCAATATATTCGGACAGCTTTATGTAATGAAATAATAGAATAATAGAAATAATGAATAATAGAATAATGATAATTAATAACATTGTTTGATTCAAAATAATACGAAAAGATAAAAAGAGAGAAATTTCTTCTAAATCACGAAGGATACCTTCAAGTCAGGATGAAAGGATAAGATTATTCTTTCTCTCGCGTGAGGACGCGTTAGATTAATAAAACGAACGAAGACGCGTCCGTCCGCCCGCGTACGCGAGGCACAATCGCGATCTTGATCTTGGACGTTCACTTAACGTCTGCCTTTCGTTGGGAGAAGGAGCAGCCCACTGTTACAAATATCGAAAACGAGGAACAGGAACATACAAAGGCAGTGAGCGTAGCGAGGGAGGAAGGCAAAGCCACCGGCGCTTGTCCCCCTCTATTACGCCGCGATCGGGTGACTTTTTGCCATAAGAAGTCTATTAGCGATTCCTTTCACGAGTGCGGCGTACGGGTAGCAAAATACTCCCTTTCATTCTTATTCGACTTCTATCACGTGCGTATATATATAAGCGAAACGCGTATTCGCGATGGTTGTCAGAACGAGACCGAGTGGAGGAGTAACTCGAGTTGTTGTGTTCCTTCGTTAATTATTCACAGCTTTTTCATAGCTTTCGCTTCATTTTTGTCGCCCTATTGTGACGGAAGCGATATTTTTCTCGATAGTCCTAGATCCGAAAACGGAACGATGATAGGACAACGAGAAATAATACCAGGCTTCTTGGTAAGTCTCGAGATGAATTGCTTTTACCGCATTTTCGACCGCGACGGAAGTGAAACAGTGATAATTTAAATTTTTGGAGTTAATATATCGAAAGGATCATTATTTCTCCAAGGATTATTTAATCAAAGAGAGTAATGTAAAAAGTATTAGCTTTGTGATTTGTGATTTATAATTAAAAACATTGTAAATGATATTCGACTTTTAGATATTTTTAATATCAAAAGTAACATTTCCAGAAATACATCATTTTTATATTTATTATTATATTTTTGTGCACAATTTTGGCTCGTTTCGATTTTCTATTTTATTAATTATTGCTCGGTATATTTTCCGTGGAAAATTAGTCGTTATTCGAAATTGCAGAGTCAAATTATTATATTATTTAATACACATTTTTACACATTTTTACACATTTTTCTTACATCAATTTCTTATTTCAAAAAAGCAACACGACTAAAAAAAATTAAGTTTCCTTTAGGAAAGATTATTTTCGTTTTACAACACAATTCTTTGAGGACAAGAGCTTTCTTTAAGAATGAAACTTAAAGAAGATGTCATTTATGCTTTTTTTTAATTTAATTCTGGCAAAATATAGATTTCAACAACATAATTTTACACGAAACTCAGTTTTTTAGAGGATTCTTGATATCATCAAATTTGAATATCTGAAAATGTCGAATTTCAAAGGATAGTAAGTATTTACTTGAAAAATTACGTTTTTTAATAGTCATATTTGAAATAAGGAAGCGACATATTACTGCTGATTTTGCAAACGGTCTAGTTTCTACTTTTTGATAGTAGTTTAAATTAGAGAGATAGAATTGATTCTATATGTATAGTTTTATTAACAATCTTAAACGATATTATTTTCAGTTAATTCTTCTCTCCGTCGCCGCATTATTTAACTTAACCAACGCCGGTGGACACGGACACGACCAGTAAGTTTAAATCAAGCTCACCATATCAAAAAAAAATAGAACATTTAAATATAATTTTATCGCAATGATAAAATTAATTGCGCAATTTCCATCTTTAAAAGCTAATCAGAAGCTTCAATATTGCCCGCTTCCTTTTTACAGTAGTCACGTGGTAATCCACGTGCCGTACCATATCAAGAAGATCCAACACACGCACACAATCACGAAACACATACATCATGGTGGCGGCGGCGGCGGCGATAGTTATGAAGTACTCGGATACACCTATGGTCATCCCATTTCCCTTGGAGGTCACGACGGAGGCGGCGATGGTGGTCATGATTTCGGAGGTGGCGGCGGTGGTCATGATTTCGGAGGTGGTGGCGGTGGAGGCCACCTAGAACTAAGCCATGGAGGTGGAGGTGGATTTGGCGGCGGCGACTGGGGAGGACATTAGAAATATCCTCGAGTGAATTATTGATAACTTTTAAGGAACGTTAAAATTAGCTTTAAAGTAGTCGGCATGATAACCTTTTGAAACATATGGAATGTTTTTCATCCCGGTTTTCCGCTGATAACGCTAGTTTTTGTACATTATTTCTATCATAACATTATTTCTATCAATGTCGCTCATTTGCTATAATAACGATATTATTCAAAAATTGTTTTGGCTTACAAAAAATCGAAATGTAAAGAAAGAGAAGAATATACTTTTATTTCTCCAGAATCAATTATTACATCAAAATTATGATGAATTTTAAAATTAATGTTATAAAATTTTAATTACATTTAAAACATTCAAATTAATTTTTTGAAAAATTGTTTTTTTAATTATATCATTATTGCAGCAAATGAGCGATATAATATTCAAAAATTGAAGTTGTTGCAATTGGGTTAGAACCAACGAATGAAAAAAATTTTCTGTAAAAAAATTATCATGTGTATTAATGATCTATAGGAGGGTAGAAGGGAAACATATAAAGTAACGACAATGCACTTTTATCTGAACTGTCATCAGATAGATAACTAGTATTTGTGAAAGAATATATGTACACATGCTTTAAACGGTTAAATGTTCGCACGCACGAGACTTCTGTGTATATCAATACAATGATTGATTCGATTTCACATTTTTTAATGCAAGCGTTCTAATAATATGAAATCGAATGATCCATTTTTCTGATACATTTAACAATAGGACCATTTTATAGAACACCGACTGATTTTTTATTACTTTCGAAAAGTTATGGACATCTTTTTTTGTCTCTAGTCTGAGTTACTTTCATTATATATATATATATATATATATATATATATATATATATATGTGTGTGTGTGTGTGTGTGTGTGTGTGTATAATAAATTTCGTTACTTGTTATTTTATTCTTATTATTTTTTATATGCATTTTTTTATGTTAATAAACATGTTGAATAAATATTGTATATTTTTACGTATTTTAAATACGATCGTAATTTCCTGTATCCTTCGTATTACAAAAATTATTAAAATATTAAAATTTAAAATAATATTATTAAAATAAATATTTTTAATTTTTTTCGGATTATATTAATTTTTTCGGTGGAAATTAAAGTAAAAGAAAGTATTTGCAAGTTTATTAAATTTAAAAAAGTAAAGAGTACCAAGTTTACACGAAGAAACTATTATTTATTTAAAACAATATTTTTTTCAATACATGAAAAAATTTAAAAATAATACAGCTAAAAACATAAAAGATAAAAAATATGTTAAGTGTGATCTGTTACGACTTCATTTTTTCGAAAAAAAAAAATGATATCACAAAGTAGCGTAAAGTTGCACTATAGATAAAATAAAATTTTTGAAAAAAATTGTAAAGAAAGTGGTAATATAAAAAAAATTGTAATTTACATAAACTTTATTTATCATATCTTTAATTATGCATTCGGCACTAAATTTATGGAGAGTACATATTCAAAAAGCTTCTCTCCACTAAAACTAATTGAGCCGATTGGCATACTAATTTCTTCTTTTTTTATAAAAAAAGAAGTCAGTATACCATATTATATAACAAGAAAAAATTAATTTCTAGTATATTTTGAACTTAAATTTGTAAGTTAAGAGACTGTTACTACATTCGCTACGCTATAAATACTCGAGTATAAATGTTGTAATAAATTTTAAAGAAAGCGCTGTTATCAAATATTTAATATTGAAATATCTCAGAAACAATAGACACCGTCTACATCCAAATGGAGGCGTGATTTAGGGGTTATTCAGGGAAACACACTATAATGCTGCCAAGTTTCATTGAAATCGATGAGAACTACTTCGGAATCTCCTCTTTTAAGTAAAATAATTTTAATAGCAGACTAATTTAAATATATTTTAAATCTAATATAATTGTGAACGCCAAATGTGTGAAACGCATTCTATTTGTTTTTTACTTGCTTTTTTTTAACAATCAATTATGGTTACATCAGGTTACGTTCATTTGATGCACGCAATGTTCTTGAAATCATTTCATCTTTGTTGTTTATCAAATATTAAATAAAGACAAATAATGCTTGCGAGCGTTGTGAGCGCCAAATGAAACATACTCTATTTCTATTCGGTTTTTAAATGCTTCTAAGTACAACGGGTTGCATTTTGCCAGGCATACTGGATTTAAATTTATTACGAAGCATAAAATAATGAGTAAAAATAGTTATAGCTAAATAAATTTTATTAATATTATACTGAATATTTTAAGATAATATTTTACTTAAAATATTACCTAAAGGTACATATTTTTTTAACATAAATATTATATTTTAAGTATTATAAAACTTTAAAGTCAAAATGTTACTTTATCTCCGATTTCTCTTATATTATCTATAATGTACAATTAGAAAATTTATATGATTCAAAAATTAAAGTGCTAAGTCACATTTAAAATTAATAAGTATGTTTAAAGGTGATAGAAAAAAAAATTTCCACAAATTTCCATCAAGCGTTCTTTAATCTCATTCACGATTACTGTCCGGAAATCTTTCTTGTATGAAAAGCAAGAAGGCAGAATGTGAAAACGCTGAAGGCAAGACTGATCATTACTATAATACATATAATAGTACATTATAAATTTAATATATAGATGCTGCAAATGAATGATTTCTTTCGCAAACGAGGATTTTATTGCTGCGTCAATAACTATTATTAATTTCTTGAGACGTTTCAGACAAAATGCGTGTTATATCTTCTCGATAATTATTCTATAATCATCTATTGACGATGTTGCAGTATTATTATAACAGAATAATTTAATAAAAATTACACAAATTATTAATTATTTATCTAGTAAACATCTCGTGAATATATAAATTATTAACATGTAATTTTTATTAAATATCTGATATATACATATATAACGTATGGTTTAATTTTAATTTATTATAATTCATTTTATTATTACTTGATTTATATTTATGAGTTTATGTATTATAATTTTAAGTTAATATGTATATGATAGTAATATTTATCTCAAACACACACTACAAAGAGTATATATTTATTAATATATACTCTTTTATTATTTGTTTTAATTCAACTTTCAAGTCTCTCCTTTCTTATGAGATCGCGTAAGAATTCTAGGAGACACGCGCTTCTCCGCTTTGTTACTGTGCTGGTGTTCGGAATCATCGATGAAATAACGACCTGCATGAGTTTTCTCTTTTGATTCATTTTTATACTCATCAGCGGAATGTTCACCCTCTTCGTGTTTGTCATCATAGAATTTCGTGACATCACCCGAATACGTGTGTCCGCTAGCGGATTCGCCCCCCTTATGATAATTTTCCTCATACGTGTGAATATAAGGTTCAATATCATTGTTATCTATTTCTTTAATGTCCTCCTTTACTTCGTATTGCGGTGGATATGAATATCCTATCATATCGCCATGTTGTCCTTGCAGAAAATTAGGTTCCTCATTGTTTTGCGACGTGGGAGTATTAGAATCTTTGTGATATTGGGCGTAAGGGTTCTTAAAGGGAGCCACCTCTTTGTGAATATCATCATCTTTGTGATCCTTTTGATTTTTGAATAGATCGTTGTCTGATTGATCATCGTGATCGCTCTGATAACTGTAATTATTCCAGGAACTCCAATCTTCATGATGTGATTCCTTGTGATAGATCTTCTTTTTCTTCTTCTTTGGTTCTTCTTCCTTGGGCTTCTTCGGTGCTGTCGAAATATCCGGTTTGTGAATGTGTATAAACACCGTTTTTGTATGAATTTGATGGTTTATTATTTCGGGCACGTGAATCTTGAAGTGGACACTGTTAATAAAAAAAATATACATATATTTTATATATATATATATATTGGATTGTCCGGAAAGTTCGTGCCTATTAACCTATATAATTTAATAAATGTATACTAAAATTTAAATCTTCTGCGTTTCAATTTTCCTTCAAAATCGGCACATATATATATATATATATATATATATATATATATATGGGGCAACAAGTGAATTTCACACTGAGAAAAAAAGTCTTATAATAACTATCAAACTACTACTTTGTTTAGCGTTTAGTGTATGGTGCAATATTTAATAATATTAAACATAAGTAACCAATTGCTATTATCAACTATTTAATAATTTCTTAATATTTAAAAAAGAATATAGTTAATTTAACGCTAACTTTTCTTATATCAACCAAACATTTAATCGAAATTATTTCAAAGTATTTAGTAATTATCATTTACATTTGATTTATTATTAGCAAACATTTTTTTTCATTGTGTAAAAATTAGCGAAGAATCTATAAATATGCTATTGCTTGAGGTGTATACATTTTTTAATTAATTGCCAACAAGTGAGAACGAGAGTAAGCATAAGCTATGAGTTTCTCTACAAGAAAGCGTAAAGTTGTGTTTAACGTTTAATGCCAAACATCTCTCAAAGCAATTTCGTGCAAACTAGATGAAATTATCTAATAACATAGTATCGGTTGCATACTCACTGCTCCTTGGCGTTTCCGTTGTTCAGTACACCGTTCGACAGAATGAAAAGTAAACTGATAACAATCCTCTGAAACACAAAGTTGAGGTCGTTACACTTAGACTATTCATGTATTTTGAATTAATTGACGATGTTGAGATTATGATTTCATTATACTAAAGTATCTATAACGATCTCTTGTTGATTTAAATCGCAAACTTGATGCACGCACACATAACTCTTAATGGCATAATATTCAAATCACTAATTATGGGATTCAAAAAGCGTATAGAAGTCGAGATATTTTGAAATTTCTCACTTGCATTTTTAAACTGAATTATTCATAATAAAAGTACGTCATATTTGTAATATTTATATATATCGCTTCTTAATATCGTGTTCACTTTATATGTTATTAATATTATTATTATATTACCATTGTCGAATCGCGTATTCGTCGTAAACGCGATTGTAAACGCGATTGTTGACAGTCAATTACTGTTTGATATCACTAACAGTGAATCGTCATTTATATGCTATTTTCTTTTCATTGAAGCGAATCTTGAAAAGCGACAATACCATGACACAGTTCACGGCTGATGGTCACTTTCGCTGTATCTTTTTGGTGATATGCTTCATCTGTCGATCCATGACTAATATGACTTTAGAAATTATAGAGTCAGTAAACTATAAAGATAGTCTGGCCAAGTTCAATGTCATGGCAAAATTATTTGTTTTGCCAGACACTTTAATAAATAAATATTATTTTATTTTTTAATCTTTTCAAATTTTTTAATACACAAGAAACTTTAATTTGTTATTACATAACAATTAAGAATTATAATAATATTATTTCACATTTTATTAAAAATATATCTATATTTATTTAAAGCAATTTATATATAAAGTTTATATTCTATTACTGAATCACAATATTAAAAAAATATTTTTTTAATATTTATTTAATATTTTTACATTAAATAAATTTAAAAAAAAAACATTTTTTAAAAAACATTGTCTGCTGCTTGGATAAATGTCGGAAATAAATATACGTTTATATACGTTTAATAAATATACGTTTATAATTACATTACTTGCATTAGTAATGATTTAAGTAATCATTGAAATGTGGCAAAACATTAAACATTGTGAGTAAATATTTATTTTTAAAAAGTACTATTATTATTATTATTTAAATAAAAGTATATTAAATAAGAATTATGATACTCAGATAAGATACGAGAAATAATGCAATCAAATAAAGTTTAATTTTTTATTTAAATTATAATATCAGAAATATAAAATATCAGCAGTGTGAGAAATAAATGTGTTTGAAAAACTATTCATTATTACATTAATACTTATTAGTAATAATAAAAATAAATGTTGAAAGATAAAATGGAGTTAGAAATCTTTTTTCATAATTATACATTTTTTAAAATTAAAAATAATCATTTTTTAATTTTCAATCTTAAAAAGAATGTCGCATTAATTTACATATTTATATAAATATTTAGAATAATCTTACTTTGGGTAAATTGGGTAAATAATAAAAAGCAAATTTAAATTCA
>Ga0157363_1007413_pt1 | contig 10394 bp, 4 predicted proteins | sample AttsexASBM1_FD_111477 | JGI IMG/M metagenome (GOLD analysis project Ga0157363, IMG submission 111477) | Fungus gardens microbial communities from leaf cutter ant in Ribeirão Preto, State of São Paulo, Brazil - Atta sexdens ASBM1 | ecosystem: Host-associated > Fungi > Mycelium > Unclassified ...
AAATTCATAGTCTATGTTGGATATTAATAACATTGTTATCACTGTTAACGTAGAAAAAGTTCTGACATTTCTCTGCCGCTTTTTCCGCGTTCACAGTCATGATATCCCTTGAAATATCTATAAGTGCAATACAAGTACATATAAGTGGGCGATAAATGGAGAGACAGAGGCACGAATCGGTCTAAAAACGTGTGACCTTTTTAACATTCCCTCGTATCGCGATCGCGCTCGCGTTCCGAGCAAACTCTATTTTATGAAGCGCGAACAGAAAGTTGCGCCAATCCGTTTTTATTGCTCGTCCTATAAAAGAGAAAATTCTCGAAGGCGAATAAAGCGTTTAATATGTGTCTATATTCAGAATTATCTAGACATGCATACATTCTTTCTTTCTCTCTTTAAAATCTCATGGACAATTTCGGAATAATATTCTTTTATCGATATTTCATCGCTAATCTTAAAAAAGTTAGAAATCAGCAGTTTGAAATTTTATTGCAAATTTATTTGAAATTCGATTTAATCCAATTTTAGTGAATTAAGATAAAAATAAAATTCGATTTTACTTTTACTTTTAATCTCTTATTTGTTAATTATTAATTCAAGTAACATCGATGTCTCGACGCTTTCGTTAAAGAAACATGAAATTTGAGTTGATTAAAAATACAAATTTAAAATTTAATGATTTGCCTTAGAGTCACTCTGATATATAAAATTGCGATAAAACGTTAATCTTCAACAGAAAAATAATACAGGCTATGTACAAGACGGGCTTGGAACTACGTCGCGCAATTTTAGACTCGCGAGAATATCGTCAAAGAAATCTCTAGAGACAGAGAAAGATAGAGCGCACAATTCTGCCGTAAGCCCTATCCCTTGCATAATAACCCGAGGATGACATGCCTTCGCCGAGGGAGAGAGCTCGGTAATGACGTCACACTCGGGGGCGATCTATAGGGTACGATATGACTCATGGCTGGAACCACACCGTTAGCGAAAAGGGGGACATACCTTCCATATAACTGTGCTACCCTTCGACAACATTTGAGACGAGTTAGGGTGCTGATCTATGCCCAAAAGTTCGAAACTCATTTTAACCGATGGTAGGGTAACTATTGAATCCCCTGTCCTGCTGATTAACATTTCAAAAATGTTCAATATTTAAAAGTATAAACCAAACTAAGAATAAATTCATATTTCAGAAAATATCTGAAAAATATTTTATTTATATATTATTCTTCATATTTTATATTATACTTTATATTAACTTTAAAAAAACAATGAAGAAATGAAGATATAAGAAATGAAGATATATTCATAGTTCTTATTTGAAGACTGGTAATTAGCATCTTAAATGTCTTAAGATATAACACGGTTCTCTGATTGGTTCATGACATCTTAAGACTATACTTAAGTCGATCTTAAATATAAGATCCGATTATGAATATCATAGAAAGGAAATTAGCTAGAAATAAACTGACGTTAGTATGTTATTTAAAAAAATTATATTGAATATTATAATAATTAAATGTTATGTATTATTACAGAGATCAATTGTCTGTACAATTTCTTCTTTCTTATTCTTCCTTTTCTCTTTTTTATACGTCAATCTTTCTTATATATGAGAAGACAGTTCTTCTTACTTCTTTTATACTTTGTGTTTATACTTTATTTATGGCGCTTTATTACTTTATTTATACTTGTGTCTTATTCTTTGTTTCGAAACAAGTTTGAACTCGTATACTGCCAACATGCGTATAGAAGCTGTCAACCCTTGTGGTGATTACAGTTTCCCAGTTAGAACCTTTGATTCAAACTATATCGAAACCCCATTATTACTGAAAATCCTATCTAACAATTTAATTACCCCCTTGGGTAATCGCGTCTCGCATTGCCTATCGATAACTTCTTGATTTATACGTTCTCGTTATTAATAAAATCAAGTTTAATTACAAATGACATCCAAGTATTGAAAAGTTTATCCGTATAGGTATAGTAGACGAAGAACGAAAGGTAGCTCTATTTATTCGCAGCAATTTCTAAGATAAAACGGGTAATTTGGATAGAATAAACTGAAATTTTCAAATTGCATAAAAAGATTGAGGTCACTTAATATATAATTCAATCCTCGAATTCAATCAGTTCACAAAACATATACGTATTATTGGTGTAATAGCATACGTTTTTGAATACACTATACAATTTTAAACTTTTATACAATTTGAAAATTTCTATTCTATTTAACTTATTCAAATTATCCCGCTTTACTTTATAAAGAATTTCAATCGATTGAAAAGTATTCAATTTTTTTTCGCAAAATTATATTATTGCTATCACATTCCGAAACATAGGACTTATAATTAACTTCTATCACTTTAATTCACTTCTATTACTTTAATTCACTTTCTATTACTTTAATTCATTATCTGAGAATTAGTTTTCCGAAGTATTTCGTATTCTCAGAACTCCGGTTATTAATATACTGACACATGCAAATAATTATTAAAATCAAGAACCTGGAATATTCCGTAAACCACGAATAAAAGTCCAGAATATTCTGTGAACTATAAATAACGTGTTTCTAACGAGATCTGTAAGCTGACATGTCGCTGAACACACAGAAAGGGAGAAACCGAAATAATACTCTGTATATCAAAGAAAATCAATTTTTTATTTTCGATTTCTTCGATTTTTCGTGTATAAAAATAGTATAAATATAAATCGGAAATACTATAAATCGAAAATAAAAAATTAATTTTCTTTGTTTCATAGAGCATTATTTCAGATCCTTTCTTTCTCTTTGGCGATATTTGTTAGCTTGCAGATCATTAGAAACACGTTATTTATAGACAAAAAATATTTCGGTTATATTATCAAATGAATACACTGAAAAAAATACTAAATTTTAATAAATAATTGTTCGAATAGCTCTAAATAAATATTTACTAAAAATATATATATATAAATATATATTCATTTAATACAAAAATCATTAATTTAACTTTTTAATCATTAATTTTTTTAATAAAGATTTACTTATTTTAAATAAATGTTTACTTAGTACTATTAAAAAAATATATTAAGATTTAATAAATTTTTTTCAGTATGTAAATATGTCATATTTATTATTTAAACTCTAAATAAAATCATATTAAAATGAAATCGTTGCGAATAATTTCAATATCTCTTTTCCCACTAAAAAAAATTTTAATACCTATCTTAAAAAATTTCAGATCTTTTATATTTAAATTAATACAATTATTAATTATAGAAAAATAACAAAGTTAAAAATAAATTGACGTTAGTATGTTATTTAAAAAAGTTATACTGAATATTATAATAATTAAATGTTATGTATTATCACAGAGATCAGTTATCTATGCAATTTCTCCTTTCCTAGCTTCGTTTTCTTTTTTTTTATATGTCAATCTTTCTTGTATATGAAGACAGTTCATTCTCTTACTTCGAACTTTTCATCGTTCGAATAACTTTAAAAATTGAGATATACCTAAGTAATTATTTTCATATCTAAACTTATATTATTTTTACAAAAATATTTGATTAAATATAAAACAAAAAAGATGCTAATAAACTTGAATAACAAATTCTTTCAATCAAATCATTCGAAATGAAAAGACGTATTCGTTGGTTTCTCTCTTCTTTCTGAATGATCCTTTCAATCTAAGGGCAAAACGAATAATTAAGCGATTTAAGCCAATAATAGCAGCGCGGCGGTGTGACGTCTGGCTAGAGGGTGAGGTATCGGTTACATTTTAATTTAACCAAGCGTGCAAGATCAGAGAGTGCAGCTTCGTCGATGAACCGGATGTTATCCGTTCCTTTGCGCGTGTTTTTCCACGTGTGCTCGATGCGCGCGCGTTCGCACAAACAGATACCTGCATGTATGAAGGTAGTTTCCTCTCATTAACCTCTCTCACCAGCGAAACGCCCTTAGCCGACTTGAATTGCACTCGTCGCGGGGGTAGGAATGGGACGACTCGTGTACCTCTATTACCGGGAGTACAGGAGAGAATGAAGAAAAAAAGGAAAAAACAAGAGACACACGGTGATGAGAATAGGAGGGTAAATGTCTGGGAGGGTCGCGAGAGGGTTCACCGATGCGAAAAAATTAGGCCACTCGCTCTGGAAAGGGTTAAGCTGCCTGGAAGCTGAGCGGTAAGAAAAGCGTTTAATTATCACGCATGATGGATGACTGGATGATTTCGGTCGTCGGTTTCTTAACCCGTATTATTTATCCGATCGACCTACTTTACAAGAAAGCGAAGTCTGCCGCTACTGTTATGACATTTTAAAATATGATAGACTTAATTGCTCCCTCTGTAAAAGTTTAATTAATATTCACAACAGTGAACAATGCTGAATTATACTCTGTTTACCCGAATAAAGATTAATCTTTTCACGAATCAATCTTCTTTTAGAAATTCTGTCTAAGCGCGATTTATTTGTTATTAACTTATTAATATTTGTTTTCGTAAAATGTCTAAATTATCACTTTTATTAATTTTTTTATTAATTTTAGAATTGTAAAATTTGTTAAAAATATAATAATTTTTAATATTTAATACTTTTTTACATGGATTTCATTTGCATTTGAGCGATGAACACGTAACAGATTCTTATATCATAATATAATTTTTATTCCCCTATCACGTAATTTTGATATTTAATATATTCGAGAAACATGCTTGATGTTTACAGCAAGAGCTATCTTTACCAGCTGCGAATCTCGTTTGCGCCCACGACAGTGATAAGAAATGTTCAGTGACGGAGATTCGAAAAGATCGAGGGACCCGAATGACCGCTTTATGAGCCGTTTAATTTTTCGATTACATCAGACGACAAAAAGTGAGCACCGACATATGTATGTATGTACATACATGATGAGGCAGAGCTTAGTTTCCCTTTCGGGAAACAAGTTCAGTTTCTTATGTAGCCCCTTCGATGAGATACTTTGTAATTAAGAATTTCATAAAGATTGCACGAACTTAGAAATTATTTCATATGTTTTGATGATTTAATTATTAAATTATTAAGGATAATTATTAAGGAACAATTATATTCACAAAATTCACTAAACTAATATTTCCAAATATTTCTAATTTAAAAAAAATTTTTTAAAGTGTTTCTAAACGAAATAATTGAATAATTAATAAAAAAATATGTTATTTGGTTAAAAATTATGTCATAGAAAATTATGTACAGTTATCATCTTCATCCGGTCTTATACAGTTTCCATTTAAATGCAACGGAATTAGTTAAGTACATCGTCGTACGTATTCTTCACGTACGAGGAAATGTCCACTAAGCGGATTGTCGACGACCTAAATCGCGTGTTTAAATTCCGGTAGCTAATTGGTCAATTAGAGAGAATATTTGTAGATTTTGAATTATAATACATCGAGTGTCATAAGATTTTGCAATTATCGGGATTATAATAATCTTCGTACACCTCATTCATTATTACGAAATGCAACTTCTATAAATATTCGTCTCATTCAATCAATTAAATCGAATAATCCAACAGATTGAATGAGATAATTCTAACTTTCAATGATTATGTGTATTTATTATTACATTAGACGCACAAAGCAAAACGTAATATCCGATATTAATAATTCTGTATGATAATATTACGCTTCGTGTTAATTCCACTAAACAGTACCTATGTGTTTACTTCAGAATTAATTCAGACGTTGGTTCTTATGGAATATAATATTGCTGTGATTAAAATTACATGACATCATTCTGACATTCTGATATTAGACGATCAGACGACCTCTATTTGAAATATTAGTCACCGATTATTTCATCAAGCTAAATGTGCCTTGAATTATCAGTAATTCACGGATTTTTTCGTATCGTAATCGATAAAGGAGGAAGGGAAAAGTCAGATGGATTGCTGCGACATTGTTAGGTCGTTGGCAAACCCAAACCGATGAGAGATGAATGAGTCTGACCCTGAGGTGATTCGCCAGCTGACTGAGATCGTCATAGCAACACGACAACCTAGGACTCAGCCCACCTCTGCGATGTGAATATGAACGCGCCCTCTCCCTTGGCCAATTTATTTGTTTTCTCCCTCTATCTTTCACCTCTTTCTCGGATGAAATCGGTTAATTTTTCGTCACCTACCTATTTCTCCATTCATTTGCCTAATTTGAATGAAGCCCCAAGTAAATGAAATCATACATAAATATAAAATAAATAATAAATATAAAAGCGTGTAACTCGAAGAATAAAAATAATTTTTCAGTTTTAACTGTAGTAATATTGAGATAAACAAAATCGTTATATTTTTCCAATTTTTCAATTGTTTAAAAATATTTTAAAATATTTTTGTTCATATATTATACTGTGTGAGTTATTCTCAAATTTTTAGATTATCAAATTTGTCAAAGATAATTATATTATAATTATTACAAGACTAATTTTACTTGTCTAATGTAATCATTTAGAAATAATCATTTAATGTTAAATTCTAAATAATCATTTAGAAAAAAATCTATTTCAGAAATCAATTTGTATTGTACCTTGAGTTGTCGTAACTTTAATATAATATTTCAAGCATCAAAGAGACATAACAATAATTTTGCACCGAATGGCATAGTGCGAATGTGAATATATGCAGTGTATAGCATAGCTATACACGATATACTGCAGTATATCGTAAGAAAGGATACGTATATCTGGTCCCTACTGTACCGAACTTGAAGATTTCGATTGATACCAATTTCGTCGATATTGCTGATGACTGTCATGTCCGGCACGCCGCACTCAGGGCTTGAGCCTGAAAAGTAAAAAGAAAAAGACACTGTAAAAAATAATTGTAAGAGAAAATTGTAGGATTTGAAATAAGATTTAAAACCTCATTTAAAACGTTTATCTAATCCTCTTGAGTTGACGTCAGAATCTGCAACACGGTCGCTGTTTGTAAGATCCATTTAATTGTTAATTAAAAGGCACTAATTAATTTCAAGATGATATAACTCGTATAAAAAAGAATGAATGCTAAGTATATCTTAACAAGAATAATCCGCAGATGTAGCATAAAGAAAATTGAATTGTTTGACATTTTTGACAAAGAGATTTATAACTGAATGAATTCAATAGTTTCATTGTTAGCTCCAGAAGGAGCAGTGATTAATCGTATTCGCGTATTATACTTTTCAAAGGTTTTTCAGATAAATATTCAGAGATCTTTAATTATGAATAAACTTTAAACAGTTAATTAAAACATTTAAATTTGATAATAAGCAGAAAAGTATAATTTTAAAAAGTAATGAAATTGAAACTATTAATAATTATTCAAAGATATCTTTGTTAATTGCTTGGCACTTCTGGCTAATATCAAATTTCAACTCAATTACATTCCTGGGGTGAATTCACACATCAAAGAGAATCATGCTTGACCACCTGTTGTCCAACAAGTGAAAATTATGCTATTTCGAAGGTGAACAACTTTTTATTAATTCTTTAATGTCACGAAAGTCTTACGGGTATTATTTATTAAAATATTCTCTACAATTTTCTTATTATTTTTATATCAAGATTATCCACAGGGAGACCGATTTTAAGATACAAAAGCGATTTAAATTCCTTTTAATTAATAAAATTATCTTGAAAATTTAACTCTATGAGCAACTCTATGAATCTCGTGCTTTTATTGAATATCCATGAAATTAAGTGTGAATTATAATGCCAATTTGTGGCAACGATTTGACACAATTGGTCGTTATCCTGTCAGATTTTGCTGTTTCGTGTTCCGAAATCAATTTGCAACACAGTGCAACACGAAACACACACACACACACACACACACACACACACACACACAAAATCATTTGACGCACTTCGTCTCGACGGTAGTCTACGCGCCGACGGCGAAGAATCAAGTTTCGCGATTCGCAGGTGCAACCCAATGCGCACATGCATCTGCAACTATGCATCACTTAATCGCACCTGCGCTATCCAGCTGCTGCATCGTAATTTCAAAGTCGCGATTAACAGGAATTTGCACAAGGACCGATCGGTTAATTTTGCGATCAGCGAAGGATTAGGACCCAAAGTGAAAATCAATTGTGCAGCTGTTTTCTTGAACTTTCTTCAAGGCTACGAATTAAGCTCATTTAAAAAAAGAAATTAATAATAAGTGATAAAAACGATAATATGAATTATGGCTAATTAATGTGGCATAGTTTGATAATGACATCAAGCTAATCAGCGACAGCAGTGATTCAGAAATTTATTAGCGAGTTTAACGTATGTCATTTCAATAGTATTAATTATTGATTTAATACGATTATAATGTATAATCGTATTAAATTTATAATGAAATGATATTAATTGTATAAAATAAAAGTTATTGGGTTGTCGGAAAAGTCATGACGTTTTTTATCACATTTTTTAATTCAAATTTATATCATTATATTATATACATTCGGTTGTACCATTCGATAGAGCAAAGTTTCAGCTTTAAAAATCTGTTTTAATAACGTCGTTTTAATTACGTTATGTTTTTTAACGAAGTTTTGAGCAATTAAAATCAAAATATTCTTTTTATTTAATCGGCGATAACTCAATAACAAAAAATTGTAGAAATATTTAAAAAAAAAACGATTTTGCAGGGAAAATTGCAAGCTTTTACAGATAGTATTTTCGAAATTGTACTCAAATTTTTTTTAGGCATGTTACAAGTTGTGCGTCACTAATATATATATTAATTATATAATATATTCAAATGACAAACTCTTATTTAATAAAGGTATTTTACCAAGTTTTCGAAAAAGATTTGTTCAAAATCGTGCGTTAATATTTCAATTTGCAAGAAGTAAATTTCCTATAAAGTATAACTTTATCCATTCTCTTTTTACGTTCCTGTGTGCTTATTTTTATTCAGCGATAAACGACGCGTCACTTTTTTTACCCAACGGCGAATCTCCATCCGTTTCCTGAATATCATTGAAAGACATCCGGTCAAAGATGCTTTTACATAAAAACCTCGCAATGTTTCTATCTAATTTTAATTAAAATTCTATAACAATCTTAATAAATTTAAATCAAATTATGATATTCGCGGTCGTGCGACGATTTCTTAAGAAATTATCAATAATTCTGGATACATAAAAATCTGATGTTGATTCTGGTGTTAAAATTAAAATATAAAACATTAACTCAATACATTTAAATTTTTTATCATTCAGAAACTGATAAAAATTTCATTAAAAATTATCTACAATATTTTAGATAATATCGAATATATATGCATTTAAAATAAAATATGAATACGAAAACATCGAGGGATTAAAAATCCAATGTGTTATATCATTCTCTATTACATATCCAAAAAAGCCACAAATAATTTTCACGTCTATTTATTCACAACTATATATTCTATGTTCTATGTTCGACTATATTCTTTCTATTGTAAGATATAAATCTTTCTGTCGCTGTCGTTCATTCCAATTTCGAAACTGCCCCATGGAATTACACTCGATCAATTCCAGCGACATGAAGAAACATAAATCGCACGTTTGAGATTGGAGTAAGCCGAGGAAATGTTGTACAGAACAAAGAGCAGTCACGAACGACTGCAACCGGGGGAAAGAATTAAAATGCACAACTGGCACGGGTGCCCACATGGCGCAATGTAGTTACCATCGTGCACGCACGTATTTGTGTTCATTGCGTATATGGTAGTATTATGTGTTATCCTTTTTACATAGTATTATATTTGAAAGGAGCATTGAAAGAAAAGTATTTGTGTCTAGAATTGATAATAATTATGTTAGGAATTTCATTTTTATAGTTATAAAACTATAAAAATATTGCATTAATATATTAGTAATAATATGTTACAATATTAGAAATAATAATCATATATAGTCCTCTCAAACATAAAAAACTTTATTATAAATTATGATAATTTCAAATATTAATATATAGTAGAATATCAAGATATGAATGGTAAATAAACATTTTTGTTCAGTAAATACAATTATAATTATAGTAATGTATCTATTTTCTTAAACTCATTTACTATTTATATAGTAATAATTAAAAAATATATTAAGGAAGAACTAAAAATTTTCAAATAATATATGTGACTATTATTAATAGCATAATTGATTTGCATGATTAAAATAATTGTAAATATTGTAATACATATTGTCCCAAAAAATGACTATAAATTATAATTAAATATTATAGTAATTGCAATCATTTTTTCATCAGTGTAATTCTTTCACATAGACACAGGGCCAAAGGACACGCGTCTTGGATCCGCATGACAGAAGGGAGGACATGCGTAAAGTTCTACGTGCCGTTTGTCGTATCCCAGAGGCGATAAAACGTTCAGTTTACACAGGGTATATCAGAATTCA
>Ga0157363_1007414_pt1 | contig 10394 bp, 5 predicted proteins | sample AttsexASBM1_FD_111477 | JGI IMG/M metagenome (GOLD analysis project Ga0157363, IMG submission 111477) | Fungus gardens microbial communities from leaf cutter ant in Ribeirão Preto, State of São Paulo, Brazil - Atta sexdens ASBM1 | ecosystem: Host-associated > Fungi > Mycelium > Unclassified ...
AAATTAAAAGATCATCTAGTCCGTCCTTAAAAATAAATAAATATTCAAAAGAGTGTAAATCTCGTTACGATCTCATTTTTGACGTGATGATGACATTTTTGAAGTTACATTCTTCTGAATATTTATCTATTTTTGAGAACGGACTAAATGTTCCTTTAATTTTTTTTTTAGTATATATATATATATATATATATATATATATATATCATTGACTAGAATTTCTTAAGATTTTATACATTGAAAAAAAATATACTAAATTTTAATTAATATTTGAATAGTACTAACTAAATATTTATTTACAGTAAATAGATATTTATTCATTAAAAAAAAATGACTAAACCAAAGGTTCTTGTGTCAAATAAATGTATTGTATCTTTATATTTAGTAAAATATGCAGTTAGCATCAAACAAATGATTTATTAAAATTTAATATACTTTTTCAGTGTACATTAAGAAAAAATAAATAAATTGCAACTGTTGTTAAATTAATAAAGAAATTTTAAAAAGGTAAAAGAATGCTAAATAATAATATTGCCATCGATATAATCGTTTATGATGATAACTGGCCGTCAAGGTTCAATCTAAAAAGTCAATCTGAATCACATACGCCATTTTACGACTTGAATCGATCTACTTTGATTGCTGTTTTCGTGAGTCTATTTCATCCTTGTCCATTTATCTCTATCATATCACTTATATAGCATTATTTATTTATAGCCTATCAGTAATGCTGCAAGCGTAGAGAATGAGATATAGGGTACACGTAAACGTTCATCTATGAAATGGGCAGTGATGGTATATACGAGAAAGCTATAGCGGTTTAGTGCGGCAAGGTTATAAACTATTCTCTGTGATATTGCTTTTGTATATCCTGTTTAGATTCACCTACTCGTTATAAATCATTGTTTCTACTTACGCTTGGTTTCAAGTTTTGTCTACTTTAATTCAATAGTATATTTACGTCATGCGAAATATAATTATTACTTTAACTGTAAGAAACAAATATTAAAACAAGATACGCATGTGAATATAATATGCTACTTATAATTTAATCTCGAACTTCAATGCAGATTTTTATATTGTTTTGGATTGTACAAAAATTCGAAAAAATTTTTACGTGTTTATGAAAGTTTTAATAACGAATTTTGACTTTCATAAAAGTTGAATTGTATTTTACTTATTTTTTACTGATTTAAATTTATCTATCAGAATTCACAATAAAAAAATCGATGTACCTTTAAAGTGCAACATTGCTGGCAGATGATTAAAAATTACAGTGTTATTAATAGTACCTACATATGTTACTATTAAGAGTATTAAAAAGCTCTGCAAAAGCATTAATTTTCTAGAACAAAAATTGAGCGTCGTTATGTAACATTTAAATTTGCCTTTTTACTTTTATATTTAGCTAAAATACGAGATGAGACTTTTTGCAAGCAACATAAAGTTAATACTGTTAAATATTACCATAACTGCAAGAGACGAATATTACAACAAAATTCGCATGGATATGCTGTAGATACAAAGCATTAATAGTATATTATCATTAAGAATAATTAAAAGCTCTGTAAAATTAATTCTTGATAAAAAGAATTTAAGTACCGTTATAATAATCAAAGATTTTGCCTTTTTATATATTTTTTTTTTTTACATTTAGCTAAAGCACACGAGATGAGACTTTTTGCAAACATAAAAATAATACTGTTAAATATTACCATACGAGAGACGAATATTGAGATAAATTCGGATATTATGGTGACTATACGAAGAAATGCCATGCAATTTCTCCAATAATTGTTAAATAATGCATTTTTGTAGTTATTCTAAAAAATAATCAATAATCATATTTACAATAGTTTATGTACGTATTACTATTTGAAACAACAGTTTTGTATGAATGTTATGTAATATTTTTATATAACATAAAAATAAAAACAAAAGTATATTTTTTTGCATTTTAAAAAACTATAGTTATATTCCAGTTTATTTTAAATCTTAGTACACATGATAATTTTCCAGTTCTTTATTACACATGACGGGTCGTCTGTGCCCCAGATTAATTTATTAAATATACAAAAATTATTAAGTTTGTTTTAATATACTTTAATATCTTTAGAAAACATTTGTAAAGTTGTATATTAAAAAAAAGTTGGATAGAGATCGTTATTTAGCTAAATGTTAAAATTTCCAAAAAAAAAATGCACAGAACACGAAAAGAAATGAGCCAATCGTGTACTAAGATTAAATTTGTATGGATATAATATGCTGTAATTTAAGAATTAAAATGTTAAGTATTATTTTTTTAAGAACGTAACAAGAACTCTGAAAAATAATTAATTTGCGAGAAAAGAATTTGATCGTCGTTATAATATTCAAGGACTTTGCTCTTTTATTGCTTTTTCATTGTAGCTAAAATACGAGATGAGATTTTTCAAGTAACATAAAACTTAAAAGTAATAATGTTAAAATATGTAAATTATTTAATCATGTTATACAAATATCTACTTGAAATGAGATAACATGCTGATCTTATCAATTTTTTTGCAATGCGTGTTCGCATGTTCGCTGCTGCGAAGCAGAAAAGCATCACAGTTTCGTATACAGTCTCGTGTATTACAGTCTCGAGAGACTCCAAATTACGATTAAAGTAATTAAGGCGTTGAAGATTTAGAATGAATAGGTTATATCTCTTCATTGGGATACACGAAAGAGAAGTGAAATGATTTTAATAGTTTCGTGAGGGAACTTATGCAAACGCGGCGCCGCGTCGCATTCGGGTTAATGAAGTGGAAGTCTTGGGAGCTAAAGTTTCCTCGCTAACGGCCTAATCAGCTTGTGATCATATCGCGGTGAATTTTCTCGTCGTATAATGTTCCGCTTCTGCCCACGTCGCCAAATCGGGACACTCTTCTACGAACTGTATCTTCGTTGCGATAAATCGTGTGGCTCCCCAACGACGGAACGAGAATCTCGGTCGGTTAACTATCACAGGTTTATCGCGGGTGCGTGAGCACCCGCCCCCGTTCACATACTTCGGATCGTATGTGTCGCCCTCATCCCAGAGTACATTTTGCCCGTGGGGGTGTTAGGAACGGATTTTAATGGAAAAAGCGTATCAGCACAACAGGCATCTAGGATGAGCGCGGTCCCGACATAGAGTTTCCCTATCCTTTTTATTTCTCTCCCCACGTTCCAGACCATCTAGACTGAGCTATAAAACGCTAGCCCGTCCCATCCAACCTCTCTTCTCTTCCCTTTTCGACTCCTTTCGCTCTTTTCTAACCGATTCTCGTGCACGTCCACATTCTCTCTCTATCTCGCTTTACCCTTTCCTCCGTTTTTTCTCTCTTTTTCTCTCTCTTTCGGTCATACATCTTCGCGAGTACAAACGTGCCGTTTTACAGCGACGTTAGTATCCACCTCTCTGTTTAACTCTTCGTGCACCGTCCGCGCGCCAACGCCTTCCATCTCTTTTCTTCCCTTGTGTCCTTAGCCCCGACCGTTTCACACGGGAGCCGTAAAGTCCGAAGCGCAAATAGCGAGATATTCGAAGCATGTACGCGAAACGGAGCGTCGTGGTAATGTTGCTTCTACCACGTTGGACTGATATTTTAGTTAACCGCGAAACTGGGACAAGCGTATCCTCGTTCTTCAATTGCCGCATCGCAAAGCGATAAAATCGTCTAAATGAAGAAGATTACGATCAAATGTATGCGTATTATCGTCTTGATCGAACATTGTATTTCCGATGTTGCTATCCTCCACGATAATTGAAATTTTTTTTGCATCAATCCGAAAAGAGGAAGCAGAGAGGAGGGGAAGATAATCCCGCAGTGGAACGCATATTGTTGATGATGTCTCTGCACTGGAAAATCGATTCGCTGCATTAGAATCTGCTTTTTCAGAAAATCGAAAAACTTGAAGAAGCTCAGAAAATTTTTTCATTGAGAAGAAAAGTTTTTGCTTTCAAGAGCAAAAAAGGAATTAAAGCACTGCAGTTTTACATCGGTACAATATTTTTAATTTAATGACATTCTTAGAAGATTCATGTTGAAATGAATAAATGAACATAATAAATGAACATATTGTTATTCTTATTACTATATAATTATTATTATATTAGTATATAATTACGTATATAATCTTAACGCGATTATTATCATTATTATTATCATGTTGTCGTTATAAGATATTTTATGACAGATTACTTCATTACACATTAAAAGGTAATAATTGTGTTTACTGTTTGATCGAATAAATTTGTTTATTCTCTTCTAATCAACTGAAATATTTTTCATAAAATTGATTTTATTAATTCTTCCTTGCTGTATAAATTATGCAGAATTTCGGAGAGCTGCCTGAAAATAAGATTATTGGTATGGTGAGTTAATGAGCCGATAAGTTGAGCGACCGAGCATTAGAATATCAAGTTAATAACACGATAAAATATTATAATGACAATATTATTATAGCAAATAATTATATCAAGTGAATATTTTTAAAACGTCAAAGAATTAATTGCTCATTAAACATCTTTTTCAAATTTTTTAATAACATGTATTACTCTATATTTTTTAAATATTTATAAAAAATTATTTCAAAAAATTAAAAGAATATGCAATTTCTAGTTGAATCATTTCTAGTTATTGAGTCATATTATCGTACTTCTTACAGAGACATAATTTCTTCTTTTTAGTATAGCAATTGTAAAATGGGCCAATTTATGGAAATGCTATTTTAATGCAATTAGTAGCACGTCACGTTTAATATCTTTTTTGTTTTGCAGTAACGCTCTAAAGTGATTGCCTAAAGGCACGTGCCACTCTACGTTTGCTTTGTCTTGTTGTCATAGTTGGCTGGCTATGTAACAATTTTCGCGGTTGTATTTCGTGTTACATCCACACATTCAGAACTCGCCGCACGCCTTTGTGGCGCATTCGGCGAATTGCCGTGTCCGGAACATAAGCACTTTACCAGCGGAATTCACAAAACAACGTAGCATCTCGCGAGTTTGCTTCTTAGGTGTTTCACTGTGAAGAAATGTCTATCACTTTTTGAGAAATGTTGAAACTCGACACACTGTTAGGAAGCTTCGGGCAGACGCTCATTAACTGTAAAGGGATATCGCGTTGCATTTCGTTGAGTCGAGCATCTACAAGTGGATGAATGTAGAGTGATTGATCGCAGCCGATTTGGCTGTCTCTCGCAAATTGGGAGAGAAATTGAGGATGTTTGCGAAATGTAAGACAACAAGACAGAGATAGGTAAACTGAAATACTAATGAGTACTAAGAGAAGATGCATAGAACGATGAGTAAAATAAGATTATAAGTAACAGAAAAAAGAATGAATAATATTCCATTTTATATTTTTAATATTCTATAAGCTTTCAATATCGATAATTGTATTGATAATTGTATCGATATCGTTTATACAATTTATATCTTATATTTAAATTTAATAGGCAAAAAGTACCCATTTTTATAAAGCTTACTTTATTAATTAAATAAATTTATGTACAATATGTGCGTGTGTGTAAAATAATGGACATAAATTAAATAATTTTATACATTCAAATTATTATGAAATTTTCGTGGTAGATATGAATTACTTTTTATAGTATAAGTGTTCAAAACATTTTAATGAATAAATTGCGGCATTCGGTATGCTTATTTCTTTTTCTCTCTTTTTGATAAAGAGGAGTGCAACAAGCGCTGAAATTTTCAATGCGACAAAAACTTTTTAAGAAGATGTCCCACCAGTGGCCAGTTACCCTTAATTTGGAGCAACGCCAGTGCACGGTTATTAAAACTTGGCGAACTGTACTATAGTTAAATATTTAATTTTCATAATCTTACAGTTATATATCGATTCCGCTGGTGAAAATTGCTGGAAAAGGGCAACGATTATGTCAGTCGTATGTAAAATGCGCTTTGTTCGCAACGTAGTCACTCGTTTTCACGGAAGAACTAAATTAGCTCTGGAAAATTTCCTGACAAACGAGAACTAATAAAATGAGAAAAAGTTCGAGCGTTTTTTGTTGCGAAATATTAAAAGTTCCTGCAATACGTTTATTCACCTTTTACGCCGCGTTTTTCCTTCTTATTTATCGGTAATGTTGATTTATTTCTGCTACGTTTGAAAAATCAATAATGACAAACCTTTTTGAACAAAAGTTAATTTAAAGCAAGTAATAAGTTGCCCTTTAAAGGGAAAAATAAACCGTTTGTAAAGGAATTGCGAAACGTATTTTGCATTCAATATGCCGTTTGAACACTTCTCTTGGAGCGACCTCAATTAGCAGATGACGGGTGTTTCATATCATTTAAATTTTTCTTGCATCAAAGGAAGATACTCATATCCCGGAGCTTTATTATTTATATATTCCCATGAGATACATTTATATCATTTAATTTCCTGAGAATCTTTGTGATTTAATTGCACATACATTTCCCAGAAACTTTATATTTTACCCTTCTTTTGTTTCTATACTAAATGAATTAGTGGAGAAATATATATGCCAAAAAATAATTGATCTCTCTATTTGTACAAAGCTTTGTAAATACTGCACTGCCTCCAATGTCTTTAATAACATTAATTAACCTTCTCGAGAATTATTAAATTTCCTTTTCTACGTATTGTCTACACGACATACATTTCTTTGAACGTTTATTTAACAAACTATTCAACTTCATTGTAAAATATTTCCGTTTTATAGTCAAATTTCTCTAAAGAGGATCTTTTTTTATTTAGATTTGGTTCTTTTTATCTTTTAATTTTTTTTCTTTTTCGCTCGCGCAATTAATGGTACAACTCAGTTGTTTTATTTCATGAAGGAACGAAGAAAATCGATGGATCCCTATAAAGTCCTTTTATCCTTTTATGGATGCGAGCATTCCGAATGACGTTAATACTCTCAATTGTACAAAGAATCAGCTTTCCACGCATTTGACTGTTAGTATATTCGAGTAAGTAAAGAGTCAAAAGAAAGAGCGTCACGACGGATACATGAATAATGCGTGGGAGCTTTACCTGGATTTTGATGTCCGCGTTTACTTTTCCACGGCCTTAATTCGCTATCCAGTGTTTTTCGAATACGGCTGCCTGGCGAAATGGTGTTGGAGATACCGCTTGACGGAGTCCCTTGAAGCTCCTTACTTATCACTGGCGAAAGAGGAGCATTCTTGATAAAAGATTTCCAGCTGTCGGGGATAAAGAAGACGTGGATCTGAAGTCGCAAAAGGATTTCTCGGAGAATCCGGTCGTTTCCGCGACTGCGTTAAGATGTCCTCAAAGGTGAAGATTCTAACAAAGGAAACTTCTCAAACCAATCGTCTCCAAAGGTGTTACGATATCACTTTTGTAACAAACTTCTGTCGCTTCTTTGTCGCATATTTACATGAAAAGAATATTGAATAAATCTCAAATTATTAATTTAATATAAATAATAATTAAAAAATACTGTATTGCACTTTGTAATCATTATATATTAAACATTAGTATATATACATCAATGTAATAAAAGTAAATCTAATGAAAAAAGTTTCTAATTTTTTTCATTAAAGGATGCTTTAAATATTTGTTTTCTTAGTTTAATCTTCCGGAGCTGACGTCAAAATTTATAACACAGTTACTGACACTGAGTTTGTGGGACTCATTTAATTTATGTTGATTAAAAGATAATTCATTTCAATGAACCAAAATCACATAACTCATGAATACTATTTGTTTTAATAAAGACAATTCAAAGGAGGAGAGTCAAAAAGACTTTGTGGACTATAGATTTCCGTTAAACAATTTTTTTAAACAAAATGATACATCTAAATTAATAATTAATTAGAGCTTTATGAGTCGAGAATTTTTTTCTCTCATAATGATTATTTTTAATACTCCTCTAATGATTATGCAATACAAAAAATTGTTTAATTAAAATCAGTAGAAGATCCAAAAACGGTCTTATTAATCTTCCTTTTTTACAGACGTAACCTAAAGAATATGAATTGAATGTGCTAATCGTCAGCTCTGGAGAATTAGTATGTTTGAAAAAGAGTTTATAGCAAAATTTTTAAATAAGACATGGATTGTAAATTATAATAGATTAAAAAACGGTAAACTGTGTATCTATCGTGAAACAGAATTAACATTCCGTCAATGAAGAGATTGATGAAGACTTATCAGAGGGAGCATTTATTTTTTTGTAGGATACGTTATGTACATGCGGCTCTACAAGCTCCGCCCAAAAGAGCAGGCCACCACTCCACTTCCTTTCAACATTTTTATTTAGTAAACATCGTAATATCATAGTATGTACAATAATATACCTATCTATTCTAACGATATCACTGCGATTACGGATTTCTTCTTCTGCGTTCACTTTTTTTTTCATCTTAATCTCTTACGCTTGCGCTTAGCAAAATCGTCGATTAGGATCTACGGCTCGTCGAGTTCCAATTCCGTCGCACTGTTGTCGAAGCGCATTCTCGCCGACATTTAATTCACGATCTAGTTAATGATTAATTTCTCTCGATGTCTATCACTTGTCGCTGTCGCGAAATTTCGCGTGCGCTTGTGTCCACAGTTATATGCGCGACGCGTAAATTGAGCGTAGCGCCGCGGACGAGTCGAGAGAGGCGAGCGACGCTTCGTTGCTAAAAGTTTCTATTTCCTAAAAATAAAAAATTGAAAATTGCACTTTTCGTAGCTCTGAAATTTTTCTTTTGACCGTCTTGTGATAAAGCGTATTGTATACGAAAATACAAGCAAGCACCTGCCTCCATCGGATCGTGCCAGAATTTGAGAATTTTTCCAGTATTTGAAAAAAAAGATCGAGATTGTATTCATCAATGCCAAGAAAAAGATAGTTTGAAAATGAAGAAGCAGGGAAGGAAATGATCGCATTGACTACGGCGTGAAGTTTCCCACAGAGTTTGGAGATCAGGATGAGGATGTGGGAGAGGGCTCGCGGACAACCACGGACTTCGAATTGGATTTCAATCGCGCCTGGAATTCAATTCTCGACTCCGGCCAGCCACGTGGAATGAACGAAATTCGAATTCGTTTCATCTTTCCGAATTCGGGCGTCGGACGGGCAATGATGCTGCGTTCATCTCATTTTACGGAGTCAGAAATTCAGAGCGTGACCGCATCTATTTTATGCATTACAGAAAAAAATTCCGCTGGATTCTATTCACTACAAATTCTTGAGTCAGCATTGACCTTTTGTCAACGAAATCTCGAGACACCTAGACATTTCAATTCATTGAAGAAATTATCAGCAAATTGAGCTTCGGGAAAGAAAATAGATGATAAAATTATATTCTTTAATTTTAGATTAATTTTATTTATATACAAACATATTTCTGATTTTATTAATTTATTTATAAAAAAATGCAATGTAAACAAATTGGAGAGAGAATACTGCAAAATAATAAATTCCCATGTTTTCGATATAGAAACATAACTTATAAAGTAATAGAGATTGCGATTGACATCTTATATAACTTCAAGAAATTGAAAGATTAAAGAAAAAATTAAACATTATTCTTCTGTGTTATTTGATGTGACTTCAATTTAAATTCCTTTCATTTTCATTTGATTAATTTTTGCGCAAAGCCACGCGATGCCTGGTACGATATTCGGTCACAACACTCGGTCGTAGTCGACAGGGATTTCGCTCGCGTGTGTATACGCGGCGTAATAAAACGGGTGTTTCATCCAATAATTCGTATTATTAGGGAGTAATATTAGGAAGGGAGAGAGAGGTGGGTGACCCGAGCTTGGCATCATTGTAGTTGCCGGTGATTTTGCCCGAATCGGACAATAATTGTGCCCGAGTTACATTTTGGAAGATGATGAATGCCGCGTAATGGCTCGCGTGAAATCGTGTTTGATTTCAAATCCACCACGGACATATAACCTGGTTAATCATTGCCCTAAAGGAATCAAAGTTACATTGTAAAGAAATAGAGGAAATATTATCACAAGCTATTGAAGCTATCATCGAGAAGAATATCAATAGACTGTTATCTAAATTTAATAGAATTTTTGTATAACAGAATTAACATTTTTAATACATATATTTTATAAAAGGCCTTGTGTTAATTTATCATTTATTGTAAATTGTAATAAAGAATCAATATTAATATTATTTGTACGTTACTTAATCACAGCCAAATAGTATCTTCTTAAATTCATTAACGTATCTTAAAATATATAATTTTATGACAAAAAAATATATATATATATATATATATATAAAATAAAAATAAAATAAAAAATAATAAAGAATAAATCTGTGTTCAAACTATTGTCCTTCAATTAATCTTCATTAAATGGAACTTTTCTGATCAAATGCGATTTTAAACGAGCTTTTCTGATCAAATGCGATTTCAAACG
>Ga0157363_1007415_pt1 | contig 10393 bp, 5 predicted proteins | sample AttsexASBM1_FD_111477 | JGI IMG/M metagenome (GOLD analysis project Ga0157363, IMG submission 111477) | Fungus gardens microbial communities from leaf cutter ant in Ribeirão Preto, State of São Paulo, Brazil - Atta sexdens ASBM1 | ecosystem: Host-associated > Fungi > Mycelium > Unclassified ...
AAATTTTTATATATATATATATATATATATATATATATATATATATATATATATATATATATATATATATATATATACATTTAAATTAAAGAAGCCAATAAAAAGTTAATACTGAGATGAATCCATAGTTATAACGATAAAATATAAATATGCTTTAATATATGAAGAAAAAAAAATGATTGTAATTATCATAATTACACTTTATAGTCGTGATACTTTCGGTGTCAATTATGTCAATTATGTATTTTTAATTAGAACTATAAATGTATAGACACATAGCAATAACTACAAAATAGAACTTCTAATCATAATTATTTTTAAATTATATTTTTAGATTACAAAAAATTTTTTAATATTCTATATCCCTGTTGCTTTCAAATTTACTCCCAAATAGAACATAGACGTCATTATATCATAAGGACATGATTTTATTTGTCACTTATAAGTTCATTTTTAAGTATGGCATCCTATAATATCAATATAACTTATTTTATTACTTATATGTTTTCTCTCAATATGACTTAATTATGTGTGGAATCAGACGATTTGCTTACTCCCGTTCAACGAAAGCTCATTGTGTCTGCATGAAAGAGATATTCTTTATACCCGCACGACTCACGGTGCAGTTACATCCGTTTCGCGGTTTTGCATTGTAAAGCCAAGGCTTTCTTACGTGGTTACACGCACATGCATTGAACCATCAAAGCAGGATATATTGAGGAAGAGGCGGTTCGCTTATTACAGACGAACCCGGACTCTTCCTCTCTGCTCCAGCCACAAATCAAATAACAATTTACCTTGACCGATAGCCAGAACACCTCGGCGGAAATAAAAGAGCGGCTAAATAAAAGAGCAACTTACGCGTAAATGACACACGTAAGGTGTCTCGCGTACGTGAAACGCGCGCGAAGCTTTTACGAGACGCGCTTACGAAACGTCTTCTACCGCCTATGTAGGAACGTACACTTTTTTTTGCAGAACAATCAGTTTGAGCGAAGACGCGTAATATCGGTTAAAATTTGCGGGGCAAATTAAAATTGAAAGTTAGAATGCGAAGTGATAAACATAAAAAATTATGGCATAAAAAATTAGAACCAAAAATAAAGATCGAAACTTATATTCCTACTTTTATGTTAATTATACAAAAAATTCATTATAACATGTGACCATCGATTCTAATTTTGACACGATTTCAATTTATGAGCCTAAATTCATTTTTATCGTTATAAAAAATTATCTTTTACGACGTTTTTATATTAGCGATCAAAGAAAAAGAGTTTTTCGTAACGATTTTTGTAAACTGGAATTAAATCGGTACCGCAAATGTAGGTGAGTTGGGATAACATGTATTTTTGTTAAATTTCGTCTAAAAGACGACTTAAAGACGTCTTATGTCATAATTTAGGCTTTATGTTGTTTGAAGAGTCTCTAAAGAAAGTTTAAAATTTAAACTTTCTTTAATGACTCATGGATCCATGATTAAATTTAATAAAAATACATGTTGTCTCAAGTTATCTATATTTACGATACTCTTTTGTAAAACGTCTCACAAATGGTTCACAATAATAATCATGTTGGCAAACGATGATCGTTCACGAGAAGCGGCTAGACAGGGATCCAACGCGCGTTGCTGAAAACTTACGTGATAAATAAGCCGAAATATCCTCTCGGCCTACGAAATCATCTTACCAGCCCTGGCGATGTAAAAGCGCGCGCGAATTATACGCGGAACGAAGAGAGGAGGGATAAGCTGCGAGGGAGAAAATTATCCCGTCAAGATATAAGGCGAAACGACGCATCTCACGCACCAACGTCCGCCCACACCTTGCAACTCGTTAAGGAGATCCCTCAAAGGGGACCCCGCGATAAGCGGGGGTGACCCTGTCAGCGTTTTACCACCTTTAGCATCTTTACATTGTAATCCGGTAATTGCCGACCGAGAGGAGGTTGTCATAACGTTAACCAGGTTGGTTCCTAACGAGATCTCGTTTCTCACCTCATCGCAAAATAGCGAATGCCCCGAAAAAGCCGCGAGTTGTCGTCCCCCTCGCCTGTCAGTCACGCTCGCACCTCTTTTGTGCAAAAAACGTAATCGTGCACCACATCAGCTCGACGTTAATTGCCCAACTCTCGTTTCCCTATACAGCCGTACGGTCAGTTATCGGTCTTAGTCAGAAATCTTGTTACGCTTATGAGATTCGTTATTTGTGTGTGTTTTCTAAGTTAGCTTATGTTTCTTAAATTTATAATATTTGACACATTCATCTTCTCTCATTTCGGGCAACACAAGACAAAAACCTAATCTACAAAAACTTAATCTACTTTCACAGAAAGAACATGTATTGATCCGAAGAAATCTCTCCGGAAATTTTCGCTTATTACAAAAGTGACAAGAAGTATACTGAAAAGAGTCATATGATGAAGAGTCATGTGATTTTACATGAAAATTACATGTTTATGACGGAAAATTATTATACAAATATTATTTAAAAATATTATTATATAAAAATTACCTAAATATGATTGAAAATTTACTGGAAATTGTAAATTTCCAATCATATTTAGATAATTTTCATAAACATGTAAAATTACATGAATGATTTTCAGTGTACGATTGTTGACAAAAAGGAAAAAAAGCAAGAAATATAAAGAAGCAAGTCACAGGAAGAAGCAAAGAGCACATTGTAGAACAGGCTTTAGAAAAAAGAAGAGAGAGAATCCTATTTCTCTTTATAATATATTATTCATCATCTTCAATTAATCATATTTTGCAGCAATGATCTTTCTATATATGTCCTAGAGAGCTTTCTTCGAAGTACGATACACGTTTTTTTCTTCCCGTTTATATAGCGGATAAACGTACGCATCATTTATCACAGAAGAATGGAGAACATGTTCACATTATAATGAAAATTACTCGCAGCATCTGCGCGGGTAACGGTATGCGACGATATTACACGAGGATTACATCTCGAGTTTCTCGTTTCTCGCAGCTAATTACCGCGATAACGCTTTCGCGAATAGCTCGTGGGATTAAAAGCAGGCCACGTGCCATTTATCGCGTAACGACAAGCAAGCGCAGGAGGCACACGCGCGCGAAACACGGCGGCACGTGTATTGCGGTAACGCAGCTGCGTATGGACCGCGCAGCATCGCGGTCCACTTCATTTTCTCGACCGACCGTTACCCTATTCATCCTATTATGATAAGTACTTAAGAAAGAGAAAGGACGCCGCGTGCGTCATATTATTTTAATCTCATGTATACACGCGGATCGTATCCTATATGCTTTTAGAACGAACTATCTGCTAAAGTGAGCATTCTTTCTTCTTTCGCATATAATGGAGAAATTGGAACACTCTGTATGTATCTAGGATACATAAGATTAATCAATCAAGTAAGTAAAAAAGGGTGAAGCTTGGTGACTACAATAACATTTATAGTAAGTACAAAAAATATTCGTATAGAAGAAATTTTTGTAAAAAAAGCCTCTCTTTTTCGTAGAAAATAAACATTAATTAGAAATTTTACAATTAGTACATTCTGTCTTAAAGATAAGAGTTTTATTTATAATGTATTGTTGATGTATTGTTAGAAGGTAAATTTCTTGATTATTTTTGTATTAATATTTTTGCGCGTCCAAATAATATAATTTTTCTAATATATTTTAATTGTTACACATTCTTTTAGACAAAATAATTTTGAAAAATATATAGCCTATTTTATTCTTTGTTAATAAATTGCTAATTAATGTTTATTTTTTAAAAATAAAGTTTTTAAAGATATCTTCCCTGTACAAATACTGTTTGTTTCACTGTGTTCACTGTATACTGCGATATTATTATTGGATTTCAAACGTAATTATGAATTGAAGCTGAAATAACATCACAAATTAATCGAATTAATAATGATGTTAATAAGCATCTTAAAACACTGTGAAGAACTTATTGCGAAAAATTATTACCTCTGTCAGAGACAGTTTAACTTGGAATCTGCCGACTGTCCAAAACGATCGTCTTTTTTAATTCTGACTACTGACACGTGATAATATTTATCGCAATGACTAGTAATTAATTAAAACGGCACATATCAATGCATTCAGGAATAAAGATACATCTCGCTAATGATCATACTTGACTCAGATAATGAACATACATAAAAATATTGCTGATTCTGCACAGTTGCAAAAAATGTTGACATTACTCTTCTTCTCACATGACGGTGTCTGCACGAGTTCAGTACATTCGATCAGACGCCGATCTGGCCCTAAATTTGCCGCTCGGACCCCATCAATGTCCGAAAAACAAACAGCTCCTCCCCTTCGTTATTTTATGTACGCGCCCGAGCTCGATAATCAAATAACGTCGATTCGATCGAGCGCAGGATCCACATAATTAAAGAGTATACGTAATTACGGTCTTCTTTCAGGCCTGAGTGTATTAAGTTATTATTAGTTATTAGTTGCTTTATTAGATTAAGTAAGCATAGAGACCATGGACCTTGAACGTAAAATAATAACTCATATATACAGTAACTTTCCTCGCGAACATTCGTCTTCTCATCATAACAGAAACTCTGTTTTCAAAGAAAAGGCGGAAACACTCCATAAAATAAAAATCGGAGCGTAAGTTGAATGTAAGAAGAGAACAACAGAAACGTAAATAAAGCTTCTACTCTCTAAAATCTTTGGAATAGAATCTAATACTAAAGAGTAAAATCTCACTCTTAAAAATTGATAATTGAATCAATTTTCTTCAACACTGGTTCAATTGTCATTCTTTATCACTCCTTAGAATTAGATTCCACTCCAAAGATTTTAGAGAATAAGAAGCGAAAGTTGAAATAAAGAAAAACATAAAAGAGACATTTACGTTTTTTTTATGTTTCATTGTTTAATTTTACTTTCTAGAAGTTCCGTTTCTGTTACTCTCTCCTTCAGATTTTTATTTTCGCAGAGTCTTGCATAATATATAACACAAAAAATATAACGCATAAAAAAATGAATCAATCAAAGTCTTCCATTTTCTTCTTTTTCATGAAATAAAAGATTCTGATTGATTAATTTTCTTATGCTATATGCATTATGCAAAGGTCAGTTTGGCCGATCTACATTAATTTGGCAATTTCATATTGTCTACAAAATTTAAGCTTATCACAAAATGAAATATTATACAAATTTTAGATCTTTTGTTGTCAATTATTTTCCGGTCGTACGCGTGCCCGATTTTTTTCTGACCATTTGACGTTGACTCCCGCTTTATAAACTCCTCACCAAATATCAAAGGGTCAATATTATTTCGCCCAAGCCCCACGGTTTCGCAAGGAGATGCAGCCGGGCATAAAAAGATCCGGCGTCGGTAGCGCGCACAGAATTCTATCCGGAATCCTTGCGATGCCTTTCCCGCGCGCGGCGAGAGAAAGACGATTGTCGAATATCGACGGCGGGGGCCCTGAAAAAAGAAAAAAAGAAAATAAACGGTACCTCCACGCCTTCCTGGCGCGTCGACTGGACCGAAAGGGGAGAGGGGGAGAGCTACGAGATCGAGATGAAGGATGCTCGCGCGTTCGAATTGATCCGATCCGCGCGATCCATCCATCTCTGAAGCGAAACCACGTGATGGTTGATGCCTTCTCAATTGTTACGAATTGTCTCGTGAAGGAGGGCCTCTGCGTGTATAAAGATCGCCCTCCGCCCTCCTCCACCTTTCATCCCTCCCATTCTTTCCGAGCGTGCCGTGGCTCGCCGTGACTCGAAGCACAACACTCGAGCGTCACGACGAATGGAACGACTGGAGTTCGATCGATTCTCCTTCGGGAATCTCTAGCGTGCCTATATATTTAGCATATCCCCCATAACTGACAGCATGTTATTTCACCAACAAATAATACGCAAGAACCATTGTGGATCCGGGGCAGGAGAGCACTCGAGTCCTGGAGAGCGCCCTTAAACGCTTTTAAATACGCGCGGGTTGCAGCGGACGACTGGGGTGACCGGGGGGTGACCGAAGAGAAAGGAGGGGCGAAGGGCGATCGGGTGGAAGGGCTCGTGAGATAGGACGACTGGTGATCCCCGACCGCGAGACCACGGCCTTTGGCTACCTGCTAAATTACTACGACCGAATGCAACGAAGAGGGACGACGATCCATCGACGTAGGAATACCTCTCTCCTGAGCCACCAATTATCGCGCGTTGATGGGGTCCGGTCTTGTACGCGTGGCCCGCCGCCATGGTCATGTCCTTCTCTTTCTCCTTGGAAAAAACGTCTCTATTGTAGTTAACGGCAAATTATCTGGGAACACAATGTAAACGTCTGTTCTTATGTTAGATGTAAATCCCCGGCGTAATAAAAACTTACTTGTCGCAGCTGTCGCTTAAGAAACGTAAGAAATACTTAATCAAAATGTGATAGGAATTATTACATTAATTCTCTTTGTGAAAACCTGTCGATGCTTCATAAAATTTGTAACTTGTCTAATACAATAATGTTCATTTCTGTCAATATAGATTAACTTCAACTTTTGGTTTAATATATTCTATTCTTTTTTAATTTTTAGAATTGAAAAAAGAATAAAAGTAAATTAAGATTAAAGTTAATCTACGTTGGCAGAAGCGAGTATAAAAAGCCAAAAACAAGATCTTGATAAAATAACATTTTTTAATGAAAATTTAATTTTAAATTGCTATTTGAATTAATAATTTAAAGACACATTACACAGATCCACAAAAAAAGTATCCTGTGTTGGGGTGAAGATTCAGCTATTATATGATCAAAATTTTCAATCTAGAGCGAAAAAATGGATCAAAATGGGAAAAAATGAGTCATTTGCTCTAGATTGAAAATTTATCCTGGATGGTATTTTGATGTCAGATTCATATTCAGCGACTCAAAATACATAAGAATAGCTATCTCCACTTCATCACAGAGTACGTTTTTTTGTGGGCCTGTGTTATTAATTAAAATATTTAAAATATAATCATGAGAATTTTATTTAAATTATAGCTGAGTTTATAGTAATAGTGTAAAGAAAAAACGTCAAGATAAAAGTGTGTTTACGAGCCAAGAGCGTAAAATTAATGCGTCATATAATAATAATCCTCAATCATCTCTGCAAGATCCGCAAGAATCTCACAGAGAGAGTAGGTGATAAAAAATTACTTTGTGTATTAAACGCGTTTATGCGGAGCAAGATTGCGCCTCGCAGATCAAAAGGGTTGCAAGCTATCGATAATAAGCGGTGACCGGTAAGTGTTTTGGTACGTGTCGCCCCGTCGAAACCCTCTTCGTCGACGTGCAGAGAGTTTACACGGCCGGTGCAATAAGATCTCAAACAATATAACGCTTTGATCGAGCCCATAATACTGGGAGTACCATTGTGACGCACTCCAGCAGCAACGGATCGTTACAGCGTTCGTGTTTCTAGTACTCCAGGCTGGAAAGAGAAAGTAAGAGAGAAACAGAGAGGAGGGTAAGGGAGAGAGGGAGAGGAAGACAGAAATTCGGGGCTCAGCCTCCGCGTTCACCCCCGCTTGCCTCTACCTCTTCTCTCTCCTCGTATCCTTCCCTTCGTCCATTTCTCCACTTCGAGATCCGTCGAGATCCATCCTTCCTTCCTTCCTCTTTCTATACTCTTCGGAGCTTCGTCCTTCTCTCCCTTCACGCCGGTTCTCACGATCTCCAACACGAGGTAAAGCACCACCGACGCACACGTGCGCGCTCCTATAATCGTAATTATATGAGAGTAGAGAAAACAACGGGGCCGTGCGTTTATAGCCCGTGCACTCGCTTCTCATCACGGTGCACGTGAACGACCGCTTTCGCGTGTCAAACGATACTTAATCCGTCAATTGCAACGCGCTCGATCGCGATCGTATAGTCATCAGGCTATTAGATTTTTGTACAAGAAAGAAAATTAGTCAAATTTTCAATTTTCTCCGATGAAATTGGCGCGGAGTATTTCGGGTAGATTTTTATCAGCTGATTTAACGTTCTATATGAATACAGTTCCTATTCCCCTATTATTTTTCACTATCAGCAACTGAGATTTTTAAATCGACGATACCATCGATATTTTAATTATGAATTTTGGTAGATAAATTCAAATCTGTAAACATAAGTAAAATTAATACAATCCGACTTTTTTAATCGTAAAACTCATAGTTAAAAAAACTTTAACAAAAGCATACTAAAATTTTTCTAGATTTTTATATAATTCAGAGCAATAAGAAATTTGCTTCGTTTTTCGAAGAGCATTGCTGACGGAAGAGTTAAAAGTCATGTTGCTGATGGAGGGATAAGAATGTATCTCTTAGCGCGGTTTGAGATCTACTTATACGAGGGATTACAATGCTTGGACAAATGTAACACATTAGATAACAGCTGGATATAGATCGAGTTGGACGTTTATATGAAATGCGTATTGATGTCCCGCCGCGAACGGCCACACTTCCGAAATGAATCACTCAGTGTGAGATGACGGAGGGATGCGTGCGCGTTTAATCGCAAGAAGCGACTGCGGTGGCACGAGTATAATTAATAACTAGGACGCTATGTAATAGACTGGTTTGAACTCCCGCGGCTCAAGACAAGACGAGATGAGACTGACAGGCGTAAGACTCTCCCTTTCGTGTCTCGTTCGTCCGATGAAGTTGTTGGCAGTTATTACTGAGCAGTACTTTGAAGATGCACGAGACTGGAGCGTTTAACTAGATAGACATCTTTAATTTTCATATTGGAGTGCTTATTAAAATTTCCTTGCTGAAGTTCTTCTTGAAAACATCCACAATTATCATTTTTTTCTAAGTAATATTGAAATATATATATTATATATATTATATAATATATTCATATTGTATCATAAAATATATTTTATATATATATATATAATTTTATATATCTATATAAACATTGATTAGATTTAAATTTTGAGACCTTTCTTTCCCATAACATTATACATCTCATTTTTTTTTATTTCCTATTTACATATATTACGGATTTGTATATATTACAGATGATATATAAAGTAAATATAATAGAGATATCTCTTATTTCAACACCTTGCAGAGAGATATCGTCTTCTTCACCTGTTCTGCTATTCGTAAAAGAAGTCGTTCATCCTTTCCACTCATAATCCGCACAAGTAGGATACAACGCGCCTAAAGTATCACGTCACAATGAATAGGATTACTATTAGCGCCATTTAGCAAGCGTCACTTTTCGAGCACCTCGACCACGATGTGTTTTATGTAATCCGACACGTCTCTCTCTCTTTCTTTCTCTTTTTCGTTATACCTCTCGCTCGTTATATTTCACAAGATTAGAATTGTCAAAGCGCGCCTAATTCGCACCGCTGAGTTTTTCGCTTCGCAGAACCCTTCGGTTGCCGAAGGTGCGAGAGAAAAAGAGTCTCGGATCAACCCTTCTCGCGTATTCGCTTGCGTTAACTGCGAACATGTGTAAGCCGATTATACGCGTACTCATGGTTGAGTGTATAATCGAAAGATGAAATAGAGAACTCCGCAGAACTTCCCGTCGAGTCACCGACACCCTCACGCCTTCACACATTAATCGTCAAAGCTAACGATTAAAGTCGCTCGCCGATCTAAACTTGGGTACTACTGTACCCATTGTCTAAATTCTTGGAATAGAATTTTTAAAGAGTAAAAATTGTGCCAGTCTTATAAAATAATTGCAAAAAGTATGGCTCAATTTTTAATCTTTAAGAGCGAAATTTCAGAGTGACAATTCGTTCTAAAAGTTTTAGAGAGTACAAGTGTATGTTTGCAAACCTTACTATTTAAATTCTACGCTACCTAAAATAATAGCATATGCAAACGAAGAGAATACCAAGTTTTTTGCACACACATCTGTTGCTACGATTCTAATAATATTAGTTCAATATTATTCCCGCGATAGAATAGAGTCGATTAGGCGGGCGAAATGCATGCGAGAGATGATGTCTAGTCCGGTGATACCTAAATATTTGTTCTCCTGTCGTTTCCATTGCCGCTCGCCTGAGAAAACCGGTGCCGAGTCACGTCCTCTCTAGAGGGATTAACACCTAGACGAATGACCCTCGAGAGAGAACGATTGCAGTAGCCGAAAGACTGAAAATTGCAATGGACGATAGAAACTGGGAGCAACAGCGACGATTAAGGCTTCCGAAGACCGAAATCATTGCTCTCTTCCTCTCTCTCTTTCTTGTCCGGACCTACGTCGAAGACGGAAAAATTCCGCTTAATTGACGCCCTGGGAAAAAAAATTGATTTTCGGAACTTTCGAGGGGCCGCCTCGGTTGAGAAAGGACTCGGAATCGTGGTGGCCCCGGGGGCTATTTCGGTGATTTGTAATGCGGTTTGAGAAAACCGCTGGTCTCGTTTATGCGCGACTATCTG
>Ga0157363_1007416_pt1 | contig 10393 bp, 4 predicted proteins | sample AttsexASBM1_FD_111477 | JGI IMG/M metagenome (GOLD analysis project Ga0157363, IMG submission 111477) | Fungus gardens microbial communities from leaf cutter ant in Ribeirão Preto, State of São Paulo, Brazil - Atta sexdens ASBM1 | ecosystem: Host-associated > Fungi > Mycelium > Unclassified ...
ATTTACTTAAGACTAATCACTAATTAACTTCTTTGCTCTGTATATATATTGGACGTAAAATTTTAAGATATTATCCAAAATTATTTAGTTTATCGATATTATCTGATATCAAATGTAACACAACGATGTACCATATTTGAAAAAATAGTTAAAATTTTGAAAAAAAAAATTATTTTAAAAAACTATTAAGTTTTTTTAGAATGAATTACCTGAAAATTGTAATTTATTTTTTAATTTATTAATTATTGTCATACATAAGCTATTGTTATTTTTTGTTACTTTCCCGGTCACATCAGTTTTGTAAAACCCTACAATTTTGTCACGCTGTATCTCTGGACTGAATACGTATTTTTGAACTCAAAACGTAAAATTTATATCTCGAAGTCAGACAAAGACAGATAAATATGAATTAAATAAATAACATTTTATTTTCAATTAATTACAATGCTTCAAAATTCTATTGGAAAAATTTGCAAAAAATGACTACTTTGAAAAAAAATTGTAAAATGTTTAAATTTAATCCGAGTCTTCAAATTATATTATAAAAAAGTTGCAGCAATGTAAAAAAATCGCATAGGATCCATTGAACCCATGAGTGGTTGGCTTGAGTTAAAAGTGCTCTTAAATTAAAAAAAAATTTTAACATGGTTCCATTAATAAACCAAGTCTAATTTCAAGGAATCAAAATGACTCGTATAAAAAAAACAAAAAATACTGAACATATTTTAATACATTTAAAAATACATGATTAATTTGCAGGTAACATAAAGAAAATTGAATTATTTGATATTTTTTACAATTTTTTAAAGAGATTTATAACTGACTGGATTCAACAGACTCATCAGCTCCGGAGGATTACAGATATTTAATTCTTTAATTATTCGAGTATGATTTATTCGTTTTGATTTTCTCTATGTAGAATAAAAACAATATATATTTAAATTTCCCTCGAGACCTGCTCTCGAGTAAAAACGAGAAGCAACGAAAAAAGCGAGATTTGTAGTCGAAAGTGTGAGATTCCATGAAAGGCGGGTATACATCACGCTTCTTCTGGCTGTATAGGAGTTTCCTGCATTTTTCGAGCACAGTTAGCAAACTCGCTTGCGTAGGACGGTGTGGCCGAAAGCGCGCCAGGCTCGATTATCCCGATATCATTGTATCCGAGTTTTGTTCTCACGCGAAAAAGAGAGGCAGAGGGATACGGGACGGTCGGGAAATGGCGTCACTCGCGCTCCCACACATGCGACGATTCCGCGTGCTCGTGTGCACTCTCTTGAGCGACTAGATATCGCGCGAATGATATTAACGGTACCGGCAATACTATTCGCACTACGTACCTGGGCCCCACGTGCTCGATGCGTATGCACAAGAGATGCTGTTAACATAGTTATCGCGTTCGTACGTCGCGCTAGCAGTTCCTCTTGATGATATACATGCCAATGTTGAATGTATCCGGAGCTTTGAAACCGATATCATTTTAAGTCCGTGTATCTCCACGCGCACGCGATGTATTGCCTATCAGTTATTACAATCGAACAATCGTTTTGCAATGTTAGAACGAAGGAAGGTTAGCTCCGCGTCATAGATGAATAATTCGAATTATGATCATCAAAGTGACACTAACTATGGTGTAATCCGATAATATATTTTTAATAACAACGCTATCGAATAAACAGATGTCCCAATGTTGGGTAAAAAGCTGAAAAGGAGACTAAAACGAATGTGAAATAATGATAACAATAAAAATATTTAATGCAAATTTAATGACGTTATTCTTCATTTATGATCATCATTAACGTCCCATTATCACTCAATGCGCAGACAATCGTATCCGATGAAACGACGTGTTCGCCATTACAAATCGTTCGACACTTTCGACACAATTGCGTACTGATTTCCTCATTTTCTCTACAATCACTTTATTGGGATAATCATAAGGAAATCAAGCACGATTTCTTCAAGAAACAAACAAAAAATATTGTCTTTTAATACATAAAAAAAATTAAGCAATTAATTAAGCGATTACCTTGAGAAAAATTTAAATTGTCCAATTTTGTGCACAATCGAATTATATGTAACTCTAAATTACACTCTAAAAAATAGGTGTAGATTTAACATCCATATCTATATATCTAATTCTCATTGTGTTAGTGTTAATATTTATTAACGCCAACACGGTGTGGATTTCAAACCTCTGATGTCTATATCAACACCATCATGGTGTAGATTTAAAACTTATGATGTTAAATCCACATCATATTGGTGTTAATATAATATCAAGACAGTGAGAATTATACAGACACCGTTATTTTTTAGAGTGCAGATACGTGAAAGCACGCGCTATTTATTAAGTCAAGATCTTCAAGATCACCAAGCTGAATTGAATCTATTTTTGCATTATTTCTCCCACGCATTATACTAGTCAATAATGAAACGCGCGGACACTTTTCCATTAACGCGTTGTTGTCTGACGGCGTCATGTATGCATGTCGATGTACTCGCAATTGATTTAAACGAACAACCGCCGAGAAACGTCACGTACATGCACGCACCAAATGGGTTACTGCCCAAATTGCTTTCAATGCCGAAACGGAGCGTGCGACGTCGGCGACAGGCGCCGTTTCATGACGCACACGGCGTGAATTTAATACGTATCATTATCGTAACGTTATATTGACGATTTGTATAATATATACGTGGCCGCGACGAAGGTTTTGTCGATAGCTTCTTGATTTTACTGCCGCTTTCGTCTCACCTGCCACATCCGCAAATTTGCAATACTTTAAAAGCTGAAACTGCCCAATGAAGAGTAGCTCGCATTTTTTAAGAACAGAGAATCTAGAGATATTATATGACGAGATATTTATATAAATCGATAGTGATTGCTTTATTTTGACGAAAAAATATTACGTATATTAAAGCCATTCAATAGTAATTTATAAATATAGATATATCGAGGTAAATTCTTAAGAGATTGTTTCAATATTTTCAAACTTTTTATCCCATATTTTATTTGTCAATCAAGAAAATAACTTTCCTTATCTACATCTTTTATAGATGATGTGATATTTGTACCTCATTATTCCTCATTTAATTAATCATAAATTAACCTTATAAAATTAACAGAATCTGATATTTTTAACATGTATAAATACATATTGAATTATCTGAGATTCTTAACATATTTATTTAAAGTTAAGCTCCTGGAATATTTTATTTTCTCTTAATTTTTCTTTTTAATTTTATTTTCTTCTTGCAGTTTTAATTTAACGTACTGGTATAAAATTATATATTTCTTATATTTCTTAAAGAAATATATCCTGATTTTTTCTGTTTTTTCATATTATTATATAATTTTAGTTATTTTATTATATGTTATTTAGGGGCTCATTACGAAATTCATTTCATTAAAAATTTATATTCTGTATACAAAACAAATTTTTTAAACATTTATTTTAGTTTATAATGTTATTGAGAAAATATTAATTTTAGATCAATATTTAGACTTAATCTAAAATAAATATTTTTTCAACACATGACATATATATTGAGAAAATATTTATTCAGAAAAAGTATATATATATTTTTTATTTTATATATATATATATATATATATATATATATGTGTGTGTATATAAAATAAAAAATCTTATATTTAAATCTTATGAAAATTCTAAGAATAAAAGGTTGACAATAAGTTACGGATATTCTCTCTTTCGTCCGTACTCTTATATAACTTTGACGTCCTTATCATTATTCATGATTATTCCTTAACAACAGAAGATTACATGAAATGAGCATGAAATTCTTTCCCTGTTTATATTGTTCTCACGGCCTTCTTATCTAGTGTTCTTAATCGACATTTTAAACGAAACTCTTTCCTCTTTTTCGTCGCGTAGTCGACAGCGTGCGATTTTCAGAATGCAGTCGAGTGTAAATACCGTCGTGAAAGCCGTAGCGACCGACTGAGAGACAAGTAACTCGCGCTGCCTTGCTCCCCTCCATCGTCGTGATTTTCCGCATGTATAACGCGAGGAAGAGAGCAGAGCGACTTAATAGATGCCTCTCAATCCTTTGATCTTTGTCTCATTGATTCGATGACCTTCTTTAAATACCGAGATCACGGTCAGTGCGCGACTAAAGACTTTCGCAACTAAAGACGCAACTGAACTCTTGCCGCCGCAGTGTGGACAGCTAATTTTTTTTTCCTTCTCGTCGTTATTGTATTCTGTTGTGTAACTTTGCACAACACCTTGCCTCGTAAGAGCCAATCGCGTAAACGACGCACCGCGGCACCGTCAATTTTACCGCGCGATGATTCAGCGTGCTTTTTAAGGCGCACCGATACGGTAACTGCCGATAAGGCGCACACGGCATACACGTCTTTCGTTTATTCCACTGACATCATATCCCGTAAGCAAGTTCCGCCTGGTTAATAGTAGAGACTGCGACGGGAGCATCGTGGTAGGAATTACAAAGATTCACTCCGTTGTTGTTCCGCCTCGTCGCTGCGAATCGCGCACGTCTTATCATATCACCCGCAAAAACGCATCTCCGAAGCATCATTACGCGCGTTATCGCAAGAGAGAATCCGCGAGTCGCTCACTTGTCACTGCACGTCGTCTTCGAGTATCACGGCCGATTTGATAGATCACTACGGACGTAGAATACAGAATCTTTTCCTCCCACGATCGACGGCGAACGAGCGGAGAAACGGTGAAACGTTTGCGAGAGGCACGCGCCCGCTCGCTCGCTCGCCTCGCTCTATCGCGATCCTTCGCGGTTTCAGCTTGACTGAGCCAGCCAGCCAGTCGACGGCGGGCTGGATGTTCACGTCGAAACCGTCGAGTGGTGATACCCCACCTTCGCGCTCGGCCTCCGTTGCTGATAGATACAACGTGACGTGACGTGACGAAGACGACGACGACGATGGGTTCGTTCCTCGCAGACGATCGCGACTAGAAATCCGGACGATGTATGTTCTGCATGTCGTTTGCGATTTTGTTTAACCACAAAACCGATGGATGAAATGGCTTCTTACACGAACGGGAGACCTTCGGTCTGAAAATAGGAACTTGAGATGCGTACACCGGGATTAGACGTCGTAATCCGTAATTAACAATTTAATCCTCTGTCTGCAATCGGATTTTTACTCTCTTTGTCTCTGCAATCCAGATCTTTTAAATAAACCAAAACCTAATTTAATAAAAATTAAAGTTTGAGCAAAAAAGAAGAGGAAAAAATGAAAATTTATTTAAAAAATCATAACTTCTCTCCTAGTAACAAGGGAATCGGATTCCAGCGTTTATTTCGGAGAAATTTGAGAATGAAATTTGGCTTGTACCAAAAAAGATGCAAACTGCAAATAGTTACATTTTTATCTACTAGTGTCTCTTTCTCTTCGCAGAAAGAATAAAAAAATACATGTCTCTGAGATATATTTTCTACATTAACTGAATCGTTATTTCTGAAACTTACCTCGAGTTCAATTTTATTAACGATTAATATTGTTTTGCGAGTCGAATTACAGCTTTCGATAGATTTTATTCCTATCACGCGACCCGATATTTCGACTTGCAGAACATAGCGACGTTTTCTCATTAGCTTTCTCGTCGAGATGGCCAACCGAGAAACTTTCACTCATTGTTACTAACGTTACGCTTCGATTCGCGATCGCGTTTCGATGCTATTCAATTACGATTTGACTATTGTCACTGATTGGTTCCATCGCACGTGTATAACGAGGGAAACATAGTTCGAAAGAGGAAAAAAACAACTCTTTCATGCTCCTTTAATTACGCAATAAATAAAAATGCCTTCGATATAAGCAACGGAAATTATAAATTATCTCGCAACCGGAATTCGCTATTTTGCCTGCTCGATCCAGACAGATATCGCAGTTTCACTGCAACATTCGTACGACGTTGTTCATTTTCCCATAATTATTCCGATGTAGATCATGGAGATTATTGAACGAAAATATCGATAACCGACTTCTCACTTCCGTATCTTATATCACAGAATTTTTGTTCATTAAAAAATGTTGGAAGATAAAATATATTTCGGATAGCGGTTTTAGATATAATATTATATAAAACCGCATGACGTTATTTTTACGCAAAAGTGATGAAACCAACAGATATTTATCGATTCTTCGTAATAAATATTTGCGCAAATATTTACGATGTTATAAAAAATTTATGTTATAAAACAAATTAATCTCTTTTTATAACATATTCGTATAAATCATTTATATAAACAAGAAAAAAATTGACACGATGTCAGTGATTTTATCTATCATTACAAAGATTTTTATAAATTTAACACAAAATAAGAATTTCATAATGATATAAAGAAATCTTACATTTCTTATTATTTTCTGCGATCATCAGCTATATTTACCTAAATTTTAGGTCATTGTTTTTTATAACTTTTTATTTTATTCATTAGTCCAATATTTTTTATATAACTGCTGAATGTAATACAATAAAAATTTCATCATATGATACGATGTTATATTTCTTATGAAACTATGATATTAAGACTATTATGAAATCAGCAATAAAAAATGTAGTGAAATTTTGCCTCAATATAATCTTCTGTCGAACTCTCTTTCGTGTGATTAAAAGAAACGGTACAATCATCATTTCTTCATCGATGTATCATAAACAGCTCGCTCCGACGCACGTTGCTCATGTTAAAACATTATAGAACGTTTTGTTAAATGCGAAATGGTTTATGTCACGTTTCAAGATATACTCGATTTCGCGCAGGACGAACATTTTTCATGTTTGCAAAACAAAAGAATATATAAAATCCAAAAATTCATTTTCTCGCAGAAATTTGCAAAAAAAAAATGAAATATTTATATTTCTAGAATAGAATAAATAATCGAATATATTATAAATATAATCACAGCTTAAAAATTTTTAAATAACACTGATTAATAATTTTTTAAATTTTAATTTTTAATTTTCTTCTGTTTTGAAAACAAAAAAATTATATATATATATATATATATATATATATATATATACACACACACACACATATATATATATATATACAGCATACAATATATTTTTTATTAAAATATAAATTCATAATATTATTCATTAGAATGTCAACAATTATGATTGTTTTTAGTATTACATACATAAGCACTTTCTTTCTTTTTAAATCCTAAAAATAATATATAGGACTTGTTCTTCTTGTCCCTTCCTATGATTTGAACTTATTGCTGTCTGCTTCCGAAGCGAATAATTCTTGACACAGTGTCATGCGGTCGTCGCTTTATATAACGAGTACCGATTAGCTCGTACCAGGCGGAGACGGTCTGTCATTACACAAGAAGGGGAGAGAAAGAGAGAGAGAGAGAGAGAGAGAGAGAGGAAAAGAGAGGGAGATAGAAAAGAGAGACGATATCAGAAATATTCCGGAAAATGAAGAAGCAAAGACAGCAGATGAGTCAGTATGCATGTGAAGAAGAATCGAGGAAGGTCGAAGGTAAGGAGAGGCTGGGAACGAAAGAGATCGCGTTCGACTTTCGCTTTAAAGCGGAAAGTTTTTAACATGACGGGAGCACACGCTCGTGTCGGTTACCGGCGCGACCAGCAGGATATAGTCGTGTCTGAATTGCATTTATGCTCGGGTAACTTGCTCGAAACGTTAAGATGCACCGCCTTGAAACGGTAACGATAGGATTAAATGCACACCGACGCGATGCGGTGCATCCATTATTATGAAGAAGCGTTATTATAAAGAAAAAAACCTGGGAATACATAAGATGATTCATTGAAATCCCGCAGTGTTTAGCACGTTTTGTTTATTAAAGTATACTATTGTAATTAAAATAAATCATTTAACACCTTAACAATTATACATAATTAATTGTAATCAAGTTAATTATACTAATATAATTACTATAATACAATTTTAATGAAAGTTGTTTATTTAATTTTAACATAAAATTAATTAAAATCAATTTAATTAATTTTAATATAATTATTACAATTTTACCCATTTTCTTTGTTCGATCTCACTGCTTCTCTCGTATACACTCTCGTATACATTCTAATCCAAATCTCTCGAAATAATTTTTCCTTCGTCTTTTAATTCCTGCAAATCTTCGGTACATTGTTATGTTGAAGATATTGCGAAGTGTGAATAATCCAAACACGTATCGCAATTGACACAACAATGAAGGTAGGATTAATTGAACGACACATCAAATTATATAGCAAACAAGTTGTCATAAATTAAGATGCAAGATAAAGAGATAATTTCTCGAGTTTAATGATCGTAAATTTGCGGGTTGCTCTCTGCCAGTGAACTTACCGCACGAAATCAGTATTTAGGATGACGCAGAAAACTACTCTCACCGAAGTAATCCTCTTCCTCACTGTCGATCTCGTACAACCGTGGACTCTCGGAACAGGCGGCTTAATACAAGCACTTAACCGGTCCAGCGAGAATCAGTTTTCGTCTGCGACTTCATGATCACGATGAGCGTAAACATCGTAAACGTTACGCTATAACTTTACGTTTTAATGCGTTCGCAAATGATTCAAAGAGATTTTAACACCTGGTACTTTATATCTCTCTGATTTTTCTATGCATTACCGATGATTTTAGATGTAGAAACTTCACTCTAGTCAGCAATATCTTAAATTTACTTTTTATTCTTTATTTTTATCACAAGAACGGCGACGTTTGAAAGCTCGAAAGTTTGATAGGTTATTCAAGGTAAGAAATAAACAACTAATCGTAATGATTCGTTTATAAAAATAATCTGTCACGTACCCGTGATTCATGTGCTACAGGTTACCTACGCTTAAGGTAGTATTCCGTTGCATTCAATCTTTGCTCGCACACAGAGAGTGCGTACAAACTGTGGAAATAAGGCGTTATTAATCAAATAGCGAAAATGGTTTTGATATTCATTCGCAGCCCCCATAGTGTAGATAATCAATTTCCTTTGCAATGCGCGATCAAATAAACGTAGGAAGTTCAAGTACCGGTATAGATGGATGGAAATCGAGGTCGACTACTGGTATGTACGAAGCTGATTGGAAGCAGAAATACATCATTCGCTTAAAGCAACTAGCTCGTCCACGGTAGCAAAGAAATTTATATCGGCCCAAAAGCAGAAGAGATTAAGGCCCAGTTGCTTCAACGTTACTTTAAACGAGACACATTCTCTTTCTTTCTCTCTCTCTTCCCCTTCTCCCGCTCTCTCTATTTATCTATCTATCTCATTTTAAAGCCAAAAAAGAGACAGAAACAAAGAGAATTTTAAGTCAAGCTTAAAATCAAAATAATGTTGATGTAATAGGGCCTTAACCCTATATCTTTGTGTACATAGACCACACACTGAGCCTCTTGAATCCATTTTTAACTTCAGTAAAAATTCGAATTCTTCAAAAAATATTTTTCCATAAGAATGCAACATACATAGAATTATAAAATTTAAATAATTGAAATTTGCTAAATTACCAAATATAAATGTTTATGGTATATAGAAGAATATACTTGAAAACCGATTTGTCGATTAGAAAATTAAATTTTTCTCACAGACTTACATGTACGGACTAAGGAAAAAGGATTGTAACGATTCACAGAGTGTGAATAATGTACTATTACAGTTTTTCCACCTTCGATGGAAAATATTACATTATTTATGGCCCTATTCAAAGATGAAAAAATCTAATACTATATTATCGCCTTATGACTTGATGAAGCATCACAAACCTGTTCGAGTAGGTGAAAGTTATGATAACACAAATTTCTTCCTTTTTTTTGTTTATTTTTTTTGTTGATTTTATTCGCCGCTCAACTAACCACATCCAGGATGTTAAACCGCACAATTTTTATTATTTTTCCTATTAAACATAAGATCGAATGAAGTGAATTATCAACTTTCTTCTAATATATCGCCTATTTACAAGAGAGTTATCAAAGTTATAAACGGATGAGGGCTTCCAATTTTCTTATTTTCCGTGTACACCATGAAAATGTCAACATCAATTATGTTAAACATATAATTATTCTTGAAGCATCGAACCATAGAAAGTGGTGCTCGTCGCCTTCGCATATTTTTGTCTGATGTGAAAATATTCTCAAAGCTGGCCCCAAGTCAACGACGCTTTTAGCTCTTTCCAGCCGACCCGCTCAGTATTTTCTCTTTTGATATTGAAATAGACCACTCACTGCTGTTGTACGCGCATCGTTTCTTCGCCAAGTAATTAAATAATAAAAATAATAATAATAATCTATTATAACTCTATTATAACAATAAGAAATAGAATAGCCATAACGATCAAAGCTTTAATGCTTCAATAATTCAATCTGAATTATTGATCTGAATTATCTGATTACTATATATATATATATA
>Ga0157363_1007417_pt1 | contig 10392 bp, 4 predicted proteins | sample AttsexASBM1_FD_111477 | JGI IMG/M metagenome (GOLD analysis project Ga0157363, IMG submission 111477) | Fungus gardens microbial communities from leaf cutter ant in Ribeirão Preto, State of São Paulo, Brazil - Atta sexdens ASBM1 | ecosystem: Host-associated > Fungi > Mycelium > Unclassified ...
AAAGGTTTTACTGAAGTATTTAAAAATATAACTAGATCTCTAAAAATAATTTAGCTTAACCATCAAAATAATGATACGAAAGATGCTCAAACTGCTAAAATGGTAAAACTTCTTGTAGCATTACTTATCATGCTTGAGACTTCTACGTAAATATTTTCATAATTCAACAAAATTATTTTTAAATCTACGTCTAGCAAAATTTTTAGATATTTCAATTTAGATATTTCTTTCTTTCCGTGTATCCATATATTGATAAAAGAACTATCTATCTTCAACAGAGATTTTCTAAGCAGAAAGCTTAATTATTCTTTCTGATGCTGATAACATATGCTGTAAACATATAATATTGTATTGATTCATTTCCTGAAACCGCACGCTGTTAGAAGCAATAATAACATAATCCGTTGAGTTAAAGAACTCAATAATTTAAAATTATTTTAATAAAATAATTTATATATATATATATATATATATATATATATATTATTTAACGTTCATCTGTATCAAAATTTATTTCTGTCAATTTATTTCTGTGATCTTTTAAAGTAAGCAGCGTCCATACTAATGCATGCATTTAGTAAATAATAAACTAAATTGGAGTCTAATTTAATATAATTTTCTTGAACTAATTAATTCCATTGTTTTAGTCAAATTAATGATATATTGGATAAAAATGTTGAGATCTATAGATAAAATTAAAAATAACTCAAATGAATATAATTTGACATTATAAATTTTAAAATGCAAAAAGTTAAAAAAATACACGTAATATAATTTCTTTGAAAATGTTTTTTTTTTAGAACATAACCTCCTGGTTTAACCAGAATGTCTGAATTAAATAGATTTCTTTCTAAGACATTTCTTACATGTTACAAATGAGCGTGAATCAGTTTTCAATGTGATTCTTGAGTTTATTTAATCAAGCGTTTTTTAATCAAGCACTTTTTAATCAGGAACATTTTTCGCAAATTAGTTTTCAATGTAACTTCTGTTCATTTAATTAAGCATTTTTTGCGAATCGCATGAAAAGCTCGTTGTCGCTCGTTGATGCAATGCAACTCCGAACTATACTGAACTGAAATTCATTTAAATTTCTCTCTTTTTCAACAAGAATTTTCGTTTTCTCGATTGTCTGAATACGCTGTAGAAATTTCACTGCATATGTTATGTGTATAACCTGTATAATGTGCATCATGTACGCGTCATAATGTTGATTTTTCATGTGCTCTATCTCTATAGTCATCAGTTCTATAGACGGTATTACTGCATAAATTAGCTTCGTTTTTATGGATTTCATGCGGAAATCTAGACGCATTGACACAAAATTTTACTGACTACATTATTGTCTCTCTGTTAAAATTATGTAAGAGAAGAATTTTGTTCTCATTAACGGAAAAGTAGATAAAAATTAGCATATTTAATGTCAATTAGATAAAGATATTTCTCTATTCGTTAGACACAAGCAATTTCAAAATCAATATTTCTTAAGAAGAAATACTCCGACAAATTGGAATGAATTTTTTAAGGAGGATCGCTGTTAAAACTTTATGCAAACTTCAACTTAAAATTTTATTATTAAATATCTTAGTGAATAAACCTGAAATTAAGTTACATTAAAATCTGCTTGAAATTGGACCGGGAATAAAATCTTTTAAGTATCTTGAATTTAATTCGTGAAAGGCTCTTTATATTTTTAATGGACTATAATTTTTATCTGTTAAGGAATAATCTATTATATATAAATATACTTTAAATTGATTTGCGTGATTAAAATAAACTATCCCTTAATATGTAAAATCGTAAAAAGATCTACATTTTAGACATCTTGTGTAGAAAAAAGGCCTTTCGACACGGTTTAAAATAAAGTCCTTTGCTCACGCTTCGACTGGCTATATATCCAGATCGGTACTTATACTGTAATGACCTTAACAAACCTCATTCCGAGCGTGCCTCGTAAATGTCACGAGTATTAATTCATCCGCATTGGATGCAGCGTATCTCATAAAAAAAAAAAAGAATATCACTTTTTTTCTTCCCACAACCGTAAGCTTCGACGAAATTTAATAACCGCTCGTTATCGAAGACGGCAAGAAACGTCTACGATCATCTTAGAAGAGAATACGATGTTATAAGGGATAGAATTTACGTAAACGTGAACGCATACACAGTTGGAAAATTTGCGTTAAATTGAACACATTTCACGTGTCCCAAATTGTCCACCCAAAGGACTCCGCACTAGTTACATAGAAAATTGAGTCCTAATAAAGTGAATTAGTTTTCACATCATAATGTAGTTTATAATGTGGTGAACAAAAGATAGCTCATTAATGGATAGTTTTTGAACCATATGATATATCAAAAATGTGAACTCTTGTGCTCATCTTTCCAATTAGTGCGAGTCTTTTTAAGTTAGTTTAACACAAGATGTGTTAACATGTTTCAATTTTAACATTTATAATATGTTAATTTAATTAACACATTTAAATCATTTATCTTAAAATTTGCGTTTTATATTGATGAATAAAATACATAAATTTCATTTCTTCATAAATTATATGATTTCAACATAAACAGATGTTTAATATCAATTCAACACAAAAGATTTAAATAACACAATCATATTATGTTAAGTCAACAAAACTCGGATGTTATAAGATCAACACAAAAGTTTTAGCAAGAACTGATTTTAACACAAATACAAAATGTGTTTTATTGCATAAAGGGAAAAAGCTCCTAGCGAAACGTTGGCGTATCACTGCGGAGATTCTCGCAATGTATCTTCGGCCACGACATCGGCCGACAAGTTTTAGCCACGGATTCGCGAAGTTCGCAGCGCAAGACGCGACGGAGGACATCTTCTACTTTTGACGAACGTACGACCTACTTGCCCCTCGCAGTTTACCCCCTGGATCATCCCTAAAGCCCGAACTTTTCATTCCCGCGACACTCCGCATACACGACGATGTAAATTTCGCGCCTTCGTTCTATTCATATCTTTTTTCCCTTCGCTACTCGATTCTTAATGTACATCCCGCCCTGAGCATAACGTGATCCTATATCTTTTTTTAAATTATAATTTGAATAATAAAATTTGTTCACTAATTTAATAATGAAATGTTATCTCTTCTTTCTCTCTTTTATAATGCTCACATGAAATATCAACATTAAAAAGAATAGAATTTTGGAAGAGGAATAGAGAGTCTCTCTTTCGTGTAAATATATAATTTTTATTGTACACGCGATGTGAACAGAATGCCGAAGGTAATTTTTATTTAGGCAAGAAAGTCGAGCAAGGGATCAATCTCCCTCTCGAAGCAATTTTTACGAAATGGTTCTTCCGCTACTACCGTTTTCTGTCGCCGCTCCCTAATGCACACACCACACGCGATAAGTGCTAATTGATCCTGCTGCAATAATTTCGTAGGAAAATACAGCGAATTGCATCATAATCTCAAAAATGATCACATCCTAAACCGGAAAAAGCATCCAAATAGAGTAAAAGTCATCAAAATGATGTCAAAATGATTCCAAAATGATCATTAAAAATTACTTTTCAATCGTATATAATTCATTTTAATCTTTATTTGCCGTGATTTGTTCTGCTTGGGGCATAATTTTTTTTTAAGCAGAATATCAAATCACATCAAACGATACCGTCAAAATGATGTTAAAATAAATGGTAAACTGATTGGAGAAAAACTTTTATGTCCATTTAACTTTAATTTTGGTTTAATTTACTTTTTATCTTTTCCTAGATAGTTATAGAAATTAGAAAAAGATTGAGTAAATTAAACTGAGATTAAAGTTTTTATCTACACTCTGTTAAATATCAAAAGAGCAATGATAACCCAATCCTTTGAGTTAAATAATATTTTATAATTTTTATCTTTCATGTGTGTCAAAATATAAATCAAATCCATTTCTGTGGTTAGTTTAAAAATAAACATCGTCCAGATTAACGTATGCATTTAATAAATAATAAACTAAATTTGAATAAAATTTAATATATTTTCTTGAGTCTGAATTGTTTAATTCCAATTGTGTTATAAAAAGCAAATAAAATGTTACAATAACTAAACTTTTTGCCTCAATTAAATTATTTTATTTCATCAACCAAGGATTTGTTTGCTCATATCTAAACAAAAGATTAATTGGTTCAACTAAATGGAATTCTCAGTGCATTAGTAATCATTTTAGAGCCGTTTTGATATCATGATGACTAGTGTTCTGCTTGAGTTCTGCTTGTATTTGATTCAAGATTTGCCCTAGTCTCTGTTCACAGTGCATTAAGGGATACGTTACGTTGATGCATACGTAATGCATTAATACGTTTGTGAAGATGCATGTGCATCTATAGACGCGCCGTGTAATCTCATATCGACGAACGAAAGCCGGTGTGTTATACGGTATTCCAGTGACCCATCTCGAGTCGCGCGACAGAACCGCTAACATGACTAACGAGATTAACGTCCCGTACGTCATTAGCTTATTCGGAATGCCCCTTAGACATCATCATTTCGTTTTGCCCCATTACGAGGATATGCCCGAGAAAGCGTGTACAGACATCCAGCGATCCTTTTGCTAAACTTATCAGTAGGAAGACTTTCTTCGATGGCACATACCGCAAATAAAATAAGGAATGAAAACTCTTTACGGGAAGCTAAATTAATAATTTTCCAGAAAGTCCCGGCGGGGAAGAGTAACCGAGCAAGAAGTTGTTATGCATTTTTTAAAGCGTATGAGCGGCTACATATCTTCGGAGATACTTGCGGAGTGAATACGCCCCGTTTGGAGCAAACGAAATATTTTCATGAGTACCTTTAAAAATGGACGAATGTTTCTGAGATATATTCTACAAGGCTTCTTTTAATAAATAATTTAATAAATAAATAATAGTTTTGAAGCTCAAATATTAATTTTCGTATGAAAATTAGCCTAAAATTAGCGGAAAGTGAATGCAAACGTCATTCTCCGTGACATTTATTAGTTTATATAATATCGTTTAATTTAAGATTCGTCAAATTTTCGTTTATTCAAATTCATTTCTTTCTTCATTTTAATAGAATCCTGATTTGCAGCGCGCGATTTGTCAAATGTTAAAAAAAAAACGTTGAAAGCGATGACCTCTCTCGACTTTGTTAAAAAAAAATTGACAAGTTGCTAATTATGAGAATATTTTACGAGGCTTTTTTAATAGATATAATAGCTTCGAAAAGCATTAATTTTCATAGACGGTCTAAAATCAGCGAATACATAACGTTACTCTTTATGAAATTTTATTTATCGTTTAATTCGTCGTTTAAGTTATGATCGATTTTTTTTATTTTAGTGGAATCGTGATTTGCGGCGTGTTTCGTAATATCAAATGTCGAAATTTAGAACGTTGAAAGCGATGACCTCTCTCGTGTCATTTTCGTTAAAGACAAATTGGCAAACGTTTCTGAAATAAACTAGCTTTTATAACAGATATAGCTTTGAAAAGTATTAATTTTCACATGTGAAATGAAATTTATTCGTCGTTTAATTTAAGATTCGTTGTTCAATTAAAATGTATTTTTATTTTAGGGAGGATCCTAATTTGATGCGCATTTCGTGATATCGAATGTCAAAATTTCGAACGTTGAAAGTAATAATTTCCCTCGATATTTTCGCTAAAGACAAATTGGCAAACGTTTCTGAAATAAACTAGCTTTTTTAACAGATATGGCTTTGAAAAAAAAAATTTTCACACGACAGACGTTTTAAAATCAGCGGAAAGCGAATACAGCATAGCGTTATCCCTCGTGAAATGAAATTCGTCGTTCAAGTTAAAATGTATTTTTATTTTAGCAGGATCCTAATTTGATGCGCATTCCCTGATATCGAATGTCCAAAATTTCGAACGTTGAAAGTGATAATTTCCCTCGACATTTTCGCTGAAGAGAAATTGGCAAACGTTTCTGAAAACTAGCTTTTTTAACAGATATAGCTTTGAAAAATATTAATTTTCACACGACAGACGTTCTAAAATTAGCGAAAAGCGAATGCATAGCATTCTTTCTTGTGAAACTTCATTTATCGATTAATTTAAGATTCGTCATTCAAGTTAAGATGGATTTTTTATTTTAGCAAAAGTCCTGATTTGCAGCATTTCGTGATATCGAAATTTAGAACGTTGAAAGCGATGACCTCCCTCGACATTTTCGCTAAGGAAAAATTAACTCCGGTCAGGAGTTGCGTTATATATCGATTGTCTGCCAATTCTAGGACGTTCTATAGATCCGCCCATGAAATAAGAACGCTCTGATACGATCATTAGTCGGGAACTAACTGGTTGCCCGAGCCGCGGGTTAAAAATGAATCCTCGCACCTGGGGCATAGTACGGCGAGCCGCTGCGAAATTCCGAGATTTCTTCGTACATTCCCGAATCTCATTAAGCAACATCGGAGGGAGTCACGCGAGCGAGGAGAACGTGATTCGGGGCTCGAACAAGAATTCGAACGCGGTGTAGAGGCCTCGAAGTCGCGACGTGCCGCGCCGGGTGGAGTTCCTCGGCACTGCAATGTTAGCGGTGGAACGCAACGTATCCGGGTAACGCGATCGTCGGCGTTTATTCCACAGGAAGTGCCTCCCCACGCACGAGGAAACCTCCAAGTCATTTTCTCGTACGCGATATAGTATAGCCCTGATAATATATCGGATATTTCAGAGATAACTCCTTCGATAAATTTAGAATCGTTTTCCTTGACGAAGTTTACAGCCGTTATCTTTACAGAAAAACATAATAAGATAATAAGTATTATAAGATAATCCTAAATAATATTTTGTTAGATAAAAGTCATGTCTAGATTTAAAGTAAAACAGACGTGATAGCAACTATTAAATTGATAGCAACTATTGATACGTGAAGTGTTTAATTATTCAATTTTCAGGCTTTGGCTAATTAATTTTATACCAGTCCTGTACCAATTTTGTTGAAAATAAATGTTACATACATATATAATAAATTTTGTTAAAAATAAATGTGTTATATATAAATCAAATGATATAACATTCGGATAGCAATTAAAGATAACAGGTGAAATGTTTAATTATCCAATTTTCCTCTTTGATAATTAATTTTATATCAATCCTGTATCAATTTTGTTGAAAATAAATATTATATATAGCGCAATGATATTTTGTACATACTCACTCTGTATATAACTAACAATTACACAAGTTTACCCAGAATAATGTATACATAAAATAAATCTTACAGGTATTACAAAATTGCTTATTCAACTATGTTAATTCTATATATAAAACGTCACATATAGTTGTCGCTTATAATACCTATTATAGTTGCTACCATTATGTCTTTTTCTCTGTAATTGAATCGACGATGGACATATGATTACTTATTTGTGCCATCGCGATAGAAACCTCCTCGTTTCGAAATGATTTACACGAGGTACATTTACTTTGTGCAGGCAAAGAATAAATTTTACGTAACAAACGTAATCAATCTATTTTTACTCTTGTTGGAATTTGCAATCGCACGGAAGGAACGGAAAAATCTACATTGCACGGAAAGATCGTCGTTGTGAACTCGCATGTAGGAGGATTGAAACGAGAGGATACCTTCACAAATTCGGGGATAAAAAAACCGAAAAAAGAAAGGAAAATGCAAGACATGGGGGAAGAGTAGCGAGGGTGCGTTCGCGTTCACCGTTCGTTCGTTCGTTCGTCCATCCGTCTGCGAGTCGAACGCAACCCTCGATGGCTCGCTCGCTCGAGTCGACTCGAATGCGCTCGAACGGGATAGGATCGAGCCAGCAATCCCTCGCGCATTTTCCCTTCGAAGACTGGCAAACTCCGTCCAACCGTCCAACGCTCGCGTTACCCCGAGTACAAGTGTACGAAGGCACAAATCTCACCGTTCTCCTAGGCCGATCTTTGCGAGCGCCGCACGACGTTGCGGACGTCTTGTATTATCGATTGACGAAAGTTACGTGGAGGGACTCGCCGCCGGGGCACGACGATCGTGACGTGAGTGAACGAGCGAGCTGGGACGAGAAGAGAAAAGAAAAAAAAAAGAAAAGGAAGAAAGATCAGAGCAAGCGAGCGAAAAAATTCAATCCTCGCGCTCTCGTTACTCTCTTCCTTTCCTCTTCGCTCTAATACACGCCGTACTCTATACACGCTGCTTCTTTCCCATCGCGATCTCCATTGTATCCCGTTTTAGATCATCGTCGAGAACGAATGAGAGGAACAAAACGCATCCCCGTTCTTCGATGTAAAACTCCCGGAGAGGTTTGATATCACAGAAAAGGGGCGAGAAAACAAAAAAACACGCGGAGAGATAGATGATGATGACGAGGGGAATGATCGCACTCACCCTCACGGGGTTAGACCATCGCGATGGAAGCCTCGTTGGCAGCACGGACGACGAACATGCTCGCGTCGGAAACGGCAGTAGTGGCAGTGGCGGGACTGGCGGTGGCACCCACGATGACGGCGGCGACGACGACGACGGCGGCGGCAGCGGCGGTGGCGGCGACGGTGGCAGTTACGACGACGTCGACGAAGCTGAAGAACGCGGAGAACGCGACGACTGTGGCGGCGGTGGCGGCGACCGCACCACGAGCGACGACGACGTTAGCGTTAGTGCGAACTGGCGATGACGGCGACGACGACGATGATAACGGTAACGATGACGATGATAATGACGACGAGTAGTCACTTCCCACCTCCGTACAATCCGGGGAGGGCACCATCTCCTCCTCGCCTGTGCGATCGCGTGCACACCCGACGACGACGACGACGACGACGAAGCCGACGTCTGCACTACTGCTGCTACTGCTGCTGCTGGTCTGTGCGACGACGACCACCACGCTATGACACCACCGTGATCGCGCTACCACACCGAGTAACATCGTCGCAGTGTCATCGTCGTCGCGCCCCTCGGCGTGCGCCCCGTTTTTCGCGTGTTGCTGGCCGATACTGCTGACTGGCGCTCGATCGCACCCACCGTGTGCGTGCGCGACGGGGGTGGGCACGAAAGGAAAAAAAAAGGAAAAAAGGGTCGAACAAACGCACAGGACGCACGCACTCTTTCGTCGCTCTCTTCCTCTCTCCTTTTCTCCCTCTTTCTCTTCCTCGCTTTCGTTCTCTCTTGCTTTCGCTCTCTCTCTCTCTCTTTCTCTCTCTCTCTCTCTCTCTCTCCCTTTCTCTCTCTCTCTCTCTCTCTCTCTCTCCCTCTGTCTCGCAGCGATTACACGCACGAGGACCTGAGAAGACGGTGCTCGTCCCCCGATCGACTGCACGACACCGATGCCCGCTGATGCCAGGAGACGCCCCAACGCGGGGCACCCAGTTCGACGTATGGCGAGCGACGGCTCACCCCGCGATCCGCGTCTCTGCTCGGCCCGACTCGCGCAGTGCCGTAACTGCGAGGCGGGAGTGCAGGATCACCCGCGGTGCCCGTTCGGAGGTGGTTGGGCGCGCACTCCCTTCCCCTCTCGCGACCTTATCTCTTAACCCTTCCTCCGGCGTGCCGCACCCGCGTGATATCGTCCTACAACCTTCGAAAAAAAAAAAAACACTAAATCCCACGCGGTCCTTTGATGACTAATCAATCTTTCTTCATCCGATCTCACCTTTCTTTCTCTCTTTCTTCCTCTGTCGCGAAATTCCGAATAGCAAATCCGCTACTGAAGATTATTGATTTCGCATTGAATCGAACTAAAGGCGAGTGATCTCACGGATCGTCATGCGAATTTCTGCCACGTTCGCACGTTGGTTCAACCGGTGATTTCCGTATTTAGAGACTTTTCCCTAAACTGTTCCGCGCGAGGAAAGGCGAGGGTAGTTTTAGTCGCGGGCACCGCGAGCCCTTCGAGGTGACCTGGAGCCGTCGGGCACTCAGCGGCAAGGCGGGGGGCTAAGGAAGCCCTTGAAATCAATAGCCAGCCGCTACTGCCGCCGCCACCCTGATCAGGCTGCTCTGCGCTATATCCATTGCTCCGCCACCACCACCACCATCACCACCACCACTACCACCGCCACCATCGTCATCGTCGCCGCCACCGCCGCCGCCGCCGCCGCCGCCGCCGCTACCACCGCCGCCGCCGTCGCCGCCGCCACCTCCGCCGCCTCCTCCTCTTCCCTCTTCCCATATCCCAATTTATCCGCACGGCGTGACCGAGGAAGTCTCGTCTCGCGCTGTGCCCGACTTTAGTTCACAGTCGAACGTCTCTCGGTACCGAGCGTCATCGGTCACCAAGTGACCCGATCACGGAAGGGGATAGGGGTGTCCACAGGGCTGTCGTGGAAACGCGTCGCGACGCATTCCGATAGAATTTCGATGACCGCCAATTCTCTTCGTTATTGTTATTAGGGAGCCTGACCGAATCGATTCTATTCCAGGG
>Ga0157363_1007418_pt1 | contig 10392 bp, 3 predicted proteins | sample AttsexASBM1_FD_111477 | JGI IMG/M metagenome (GOLD analysis project Ga0157363, IMG submission 111477) | Fungus gardens microbial communities from leaf cutter ant in Ribeirão Preto, State of São Paulo, Brazil - Atta sexdens ASBM1 | ecosystem: Host-associated > Fungi > Mycelium > Unclassified ...
ATAAGCATTTTCATAAGAATAATAATAATTAAATATTAATAAGAATCTAAAAACTGTAAATAATTTTATTGTCTTTTATCATTCTTGTATTTTTATAATTTAAAACTTATAAAATATATATAATTTTATAATTTAAAATTTATAAATTATATAAAATAATTTGCAACAGACAATAACTTATTAAACATTTAACGTTTCCAAACGTTATATGAAACATTTCAACATAATTTAATTTGATATAAATTTTATATTAATAAAACATGTCATTTTGTGTGTGTGTGTGTGTGTGTGTGTGTGTGTGTGTGTGTGTATGTGTGTGTCTCCCCGATCAGTAGATGATTAATAGATCGTGATGGAAATCGTAATCGATCATTCAGCTACTAGCACGACAAAGCAATTAGTTTATTTATATTAATTAAGTTTTCAACTAAGGAGATTTCGTTGCCTACACATAAGAAAGCGATTTTAATTAGTCGCTCCAATCGCGCATTATTCCTTTCGTATACCCTGACCCATTTTCTGTGACTCATATGCATGAGTACGTGTGTACTTACTTACGCACGCGAGGGCAGCTCGACACGATGCGGCATGACATCAATTACATGAGAGAGCACGCATGGCAGAGGTCTTAGCTCTTCAGATCTTGTAATCTAGCCGAGATATACGCCCCACGTCGTTGCAATATGCCGATCTAACCGGTCTATCTCGCAAATACAAAAAGTACAACATTTCACTATTTTCTGACTGGTTTTGCGAGACACTCAGGCTTGTCTCACTCTCACACCCGGTACGGCGAGAGCGGGAAAAGTCCGCTCTTACTCTTCGCAAAGACGTTCCTCCGGGCGGATCTCCGTCACGCATCTTTGACTTGATCTCGGACTTGCGAGTCCATCCTGTCAGACAATTGGGAGATTCACTTTCGTAACGTACTGACCTGTAACGCGAGACTTTTCTCTAGTGAAGTAATTGAATGAAATGCGAACGTGTACGAAAGGTAATGCAGCAGTTAGATATAAAAATATAAAGGAACGCTTTTGTTGCTATAGAATTTCAAAGTTAAACGGATGAAGTAGAACTTGTAATTAAGTAGCTGCGATAAAATATTTAGAATTCGATATATGTGATACAAGATTTTTTTAAATTCACTCAAAATATTTATTAAAAGAAAAATCGATATCTAACAAATTTTAATTATACGCAAGAAAAACGTTATATATTTTTAATTGATGTTTATTTAATTAATATTTAGTTCAAAAAATTATATTATATATGCTAATATTATATTATATATTATGGAATTACATATTACGGAATATATATTATGAAATAAAATAATTTCACTAATATTTGTATTATTTAATAAATAATGAATTGTATTTTATTGAAGATATATATTCTGGTACACAAGTGAAAAATACCAATAGATATTAAGTTATTCTATGATATCTCTTTCTTTAATGATATCTCTTTTTAAAGAGAAATTGATAGCAAGATTTTTTTTTTTTGAATATCACCAAATGCAATCATCTATTTCAAATGTTATTATCATGCGGTCTGGTTGATAAGAACATTTTGTCGATGAGAGATGGTGTAGATAGTGAAAGTAAAGTAAATCGATGTTTTCAAAGATACAGTCGCGAAAGGTGTTGTTTGAGCAAGATTGGAAAGATCCTTCTCGAGGATGCCGGAGGGCGTTCCACTTCCTGGTCCGTTCGCTTTGAGTGGCTATCGTCTTGTTCTTCAGCCTTTAGCCGATTCAATCCAGATTTTTGCAAAAATCATGCGTTGTAAAATATATTACAGAGGTGCTTTTCTTAATCAAGGTCAAATTTTTTTATTAAATTGCATCTTTTTTGTAACCACATAATCAAAACTAAACCTTGATATCTCATCTAATTTATAATATATTTTTAGATATTTGCGTTTATTGAAAAAAGCATATTGTTTTTAATAAAATTTTAATAGTAAACGAGAAAGCGCTAAAAGCGCAGTCAAATTTTTTTATATATCTTCTTAAAACTACTATACTAAGTAAAAAAAGAAACAGAATCTCTTAAAATACTCAAGTGGACTTATTAAAATGAGACATTCTGTATTTAATAATGGGTTTCTTAATAATAAATAAGAAAGCACAAAAAGAACGTAAATCAATTTTGAAACAGACATTCTGCATGCAATAGCATCTTTTTTTAAAGAGCTATGAAACATTGTGAAATTCAAGATATATAGATAATTGTGTATATGAAAAATCGATATATTAGGAGATTATTAGTCAGTTTAATATTTAATATTTAAATAATATTTTATGCTCCTAATGTTGTTTCTCTCATACACACAGATGAAAAGATACATAGATATTGAGATTTGAGAAATTTTCAAACAAAAACATATTTTATGGAAGTAAGTTAAGGTTACCAGCTTTTTTCGTTTAGTTCTTATATTTATATTCTTATTTGTTTACTTTCTATTCCTATTAAAAATAAATTGATTACTTTAGCGACTATAATTTTAAAGACAAGTACTTTAAATGTTTATTTTACTTAACTTTTAATTTAACATTAAAATTATAAACTTGGTTTTTCGTAACTTTTTGTAACGTTACAGCCCATTGTCATACACTATCGAGGAGTGCACTATCACTTCCAGTTGCCTACACATAAGAGCAGAGAAATGTTAAACTAGTTTCCGTAATTTTTCCGGTGCTCGGGTATAAAGGAGAAATTCAATGTCGGCCGATGTGTCATTAAAGGTGGAACTGTCGTGTCAGTCTGATCTACGAAATTACTAGTGCGGTCGAGGTGTTGGATGAAATAGCAATTAAACGACGGAAGAAACATAGCTTCATAGCTATCCGACGGCGGAGATGAAACAGCTGGTCAGTAATAATAAATTAATTATAAAAAACTAAATTAGGAAAAAACTAAATTTATTAATTAAATGAAGAAGATTTCATATTTAATTTAATGCCATAAATGTACTTAAGTTTAGTGTCTGATTTATTTTGCACGGGAATTACAGACAGGTTCTTTAGAGAAATTTGTTCTGAAATTTGTTATTTTAAAACGATTTTAGATTTAATGTATTTAATTTTGAAATTAATGTGAAACATACTTTTATTTTAATTTTCAGAGATTTTGTTTTATTTTGTATACGAGTAGATATGGGGGGGGGGAGCAGACAATTATAAATTAATAAATAATATTTTAATCATATCATTAATTTAAATGCAGTTTCTGAAGTTATATTATAATTACTATAAATATTTTCATTTCTTTACGCAATTACACAGTACATGCTATTATATTATTAATTAATATTACGAAATAGTTACATCCATCTTCTATCAAAATAAAATTGAAGGTATACATTATTTTTAATTAGCATAATTGTAGAATTGTCAATTCTATTTTATTACAAATACAAATATTTATTACAGATACTGTTCTGCTTGCTATCACCAGCACTTTTCGCCTGGTCGGATAAAACTGAGAATTTCAATAATGATCCATTTCTAACGACATATCTGGAATATCCTTACAGCCACAAACTAAAGCGAGGCACCGAGACAGAAGAAAACACTCAATTAACATCGGAGCTGTACGCGCCGAAAGTCGACGCCAAGGATACGTATAGCTACAGCAACAATTACCAACGGGATCCTTACAATAATCTTAATTATAATCCGTATCTCACAAACAGCACATCCTCGTTCGTTTATCCTGCGTATTATAACGGCGGTGACTTATATGTGTACGCCAACGCGCCATATCCTGCCTATAATTCATATCCTGCCCCGTACGCGGTGAATCCATCATATCCAAACTATTACTATCAACCGCCCTATTACTACACTCATTACTTCAATCATGCTCTGTTCCCGCCACCGCCGTCACCACCGGCGCAGCCACAATCTCAGTCTCAACCGCAATCGCAGCCGCAGCCGCAGTCACAATCGCAGCCGCAGGTGCAGCCGCAGTTCTTAGGTATCTATTATCAAGAGACACCGCAAGTTCCTATCACGGAAAACGACAAGCAGGACAAAAAGGTTGAGAAAGAAGAGACGAGCCAAAATGCACAGGTGAGTCACTTCGTGGACGGCGGAAACTACATAGCCGGCAACTCACGAGATCTTGATGTGCAATCCAGCATGTATAAAGCGGCCAATCCATATCAACTCGCGCAAAATGTTCAAGTGAAGAATCTACCGATATCCTCGTCGAAGGTGACGTATAAAGTCATCAACGTAGAACAGCCAATTAATCAAGATTACCAGCCGTCTACTGCATACGTTAACACTCAACAGATTGAACAGATGACGAGCCAAGCTTTTGCGGATCTATTGGGACAACAACAAGTCGGCAACACCTACGACAATAGAGACGCTTCAAACGGTGCCAATGATGGATCATACGAGAATCAGGACGTTTATTCAAATGCGGCGTCGTACGAGAGTCTTCCAGACGCAAAAAATAAAGTCGCTGTCACCTACGTGATTGATTCCGTCGGAATTCCTAAGGTCAATAGGGAACGTGCGAAGCAGAGTTCATCGATTCAGAGGGCCTCGAGTAAGAATAAATATTCAAATACCCGAAAGCCAGGATCGCGGAATCACTCCCAAGTGTCGTATACATCGCCCGAAAGTGGCAGCAATCATCGCGCTCATGTGGCCAACACAAAACTGGCAGGTCAAACTGACAAATACAGCAGTTATGACGCGTCACAGAATTACGACGGTACTTACAGTCAGACAGGCCACAAGCAGGAACCGAATTATGGAACCTATCAGAATCAAGCGGATTCTTATCAAAATGAGGGTTTTACTGCTGCTCCTCAGACAACTCAATCGTACATTTATCAGTACTCCACTTACGACTCTGATCAGCAGGTGCAGCAGCAGCAAGATGAAATCAACGGCAAGTTTGGAGCAAAACAATAGAGGATAAAATACAGCAAACACTCAAATTGATTTGATACTATTATATATAAGTTATTATATATTATATATTAATTATATGTTATATATTAATATTAATGCACTGTTGTTATTTCTTGTTGTTGAATTGACGCGACTTCTTGTCCTAGCAAACTAAGTAACTGTATAGAACACCGCATCTCAAACTTTGTTTTTACATTTATAATGTATTAATTATTTACGAAAATACACAGCTAAGTTAAGAATTTATACTCAGTTTTTCATATTCAGTTTCATTTTATTTTTATTTTATTTATAATTCAAAATTATAAATAAACAATTTACGGTTTTAATTTTAAGATTATAAAATAAATCTCATTTATAAAAATATAATGATGTTTATCCATATTATGATATTAATTCCTTTTTTCAGTTTGATATACCTACAGGTAAGTGGCAATATAATAAATAGAAAAATATCTCATACATTAAATAATTTTAAATCTCTAAAGTTGTAATTAAATTTTCGAATTGCTTAAAACTATGAAGTTTCACGGTCAAAGTTATAAGTAAAAGTGTTATTAAAAGATATAAATATTTAAATGTTTTTTTAAAATAAAATATCTATAATTGTGTAAGTATAAATTAAAAATTGAAACATTAAATTTTATTTGGAATATTTCAATTTTTCATATTAATTTTATTCTAATTTTATTTAAAAGATAATAAAGTACAAAATTAGAAATCTTTTTATTAATTTTGTATATTATGACATTTTTATTATATTTATATGATGTTTATATGATCGTTATATTTTTTGTGCCTAATAAAAAGATTACGAGATCGAATTAAATTATAATTTCTTCTTTATATTACAAAACAGAAGAAATCCGCTTACTCATCTCGTCTCTATACTTTCACTCTCTAATTCACTAAATCAAACAAAATCTGTGTTCAAATTAATATTATCCGTCTACCATTATTGATAGCTGCAAGTCGAAAAATAAGAATCTGACAATCTAATGGGTACCGACATTCCGAATGATTTATTTTAGCAATCGCTAAATGAAAGGCTTGCTTATGGGTGTAAGTATAAGATCACTACTTAATACGATTACTCATATCATCTTTCCATTTAGCTTCGTACTTTCTTCCTTTTATGTTATATAGCGGCGAATGTCGCTAGGTTTATGTTACCGCAAAAATGGAAGAGGGAGATGTTAATCTTTTAAAATTTACGAGACGCGTGAAGAGAATGCAAAGTTCTGTGTCTGCCTTGCAAAAATTGGCGAGTCTTTTCTGAAGTCACAATGTCGTATTGATTATAAGTCTGATCTGCTATAATCAGATGCTCTAATGCCGATCTATGTATTTACGACCTACATATGATTCGATTATAAATATGCGTTTTGTAGTCATTAATGATATAAAGGATCTTTTATACTGTCTATATCTTTGACATTTACACTCCTTTCTCTCCAGTGTAAGTAACTCGAACCGGTTTCCCTTTTGTGTTTATTTTTGTACTTTACTTTCGTTCGATGAGCGACAGCTTCCTGTTTCTTTCTACCGTGTTCCTTTCAACGTAATTACACATCATCACAAACTGCAATGTACAGGAAAATCTAGTGGATTAAGATGCGGAAATTTATATAGAAGAAGTAATTTTAAGGGTGTACTATGCCATTAAGATAGTACGCTTCATGGGTCAAATAATTAATGCACGTACACTAGGAAGTTTTTATTTTGTACTTTCAGCATACATCAGCAATATCGATAAATTATATCAATAATTGGTTTTTAAAACCTAACGCATTTAATTACATTAATGAATGTTTATATATTTAAAATTCATTTACATAGATGATCAAAAAATTTGCATCTGATTTTGATAAGTTATTTTGATAATTATTTAAGCATATAGTTACGTGCACATTTTAATATATACATACGTACATATTTTTATAGATATTATTATAATTCATTAAATAATTATTATATATAGTATATAAAATTATAACTAAATTTCTATTTTATTTTGAACATAAATCATGTAAATCGTCTAAAATTAATTAATTATTCACTAATAATAAGTAAAAAAGTAAATTTTAAATTACATAAAAATATATTCTCATCATGAGAAGTTTTAGATAATTGTAGAAAGTTAATATATGAAAAAAGCCGACATAAATTGGATGCATCGCGACGATGTGACTGCTCTATCTTAAAATTCTATGAGATTATCAAACAGTGCGCTACATTTCTCTGCCAGAGAATCCCCTGTCATTACTAATTAATCCCGTACTTAGTAATTAATTTCGTTATGGCCTTTCTGCGTGCCATTGCTCCATACGTCCTTTTAGTGTGACGCTAATTGTACGGTTAAAATTTTCTCTCGTATAGTATCGTCTTAATGCGAATAACACAGAATCATACGAGTGACGGTCGTAGTGTCGGAAAGCGGAAGAGATCTGGATCACGGCAATGTCCGGTCGATCAACCGGATGAGGCGTGCCAGCCGCGATGGAAAGCGGAAGCAAATCTCGTGATCTGTCTGTTCGCATCAGGTCTGGCGCGTCGATAGACCGTGTGAATGAGATAAGAAACGTTCACCGACCGTTTCCTTTCGAAGTTTCACGAAAGTATAGGTATCTGTTTAGCCATGTCTTTTTTCTTCGTTCTCATATATTTCCTCTGACAAGAATTTGTAAAAAAATTTTTATCTGCGGAAGTGAAGTTATGATTCTAAAATATTTCCTCAAGTATGTTTTATATCGTATTCAAAGTCTGAGAATTAATTTTGTTTTTATTTCTTACAGCAGCTAGCTGTATGAATATAATTAATTAACTCTTCTTAATTTTATCTTTGGAATATCAAATTCCAGACTAAATTAACCGAAAGATAGGGCGTTACGAGAGTAAGGATGTTTTATCTGACAATTTCATCAAATATTTTTTAATCACATTTTAACAAATTCTTTCTCGAAAACGACAAATTAGTTATGCAACCCAATGCAATCTTTTATGAAAACGAATCACGTTCTATTTTCAAATCTTACTGCTATGATTATCAAAGAAATGTATCTTTTTGTATTAAAGTTATTTTTGTATTAAAGTTATTATATCATTTTTTATATTATTATTTATTCGATTATTTTTATATATCCTTTTGAGATGATTTCCTGATGATTTTTTGAGTGAGTTTTATATGAAAATCTAATTATTTTATCATTTAAATATGAATTTGAACTTTATTGAGTTTATCGATTATTATTACTATTATTATTATTATTATTATTATTATTATTATTATTATTATTATTATTATTATAGTTATATGTCGTTAAATTATTTTTTTAGCTAAAGAAGACTGAATGAGTACAAAATGTTTCTTATTCGTAATATATGACTTTATTATGAATGAAATGTTTATATTTAATATATATTTTTATTATATGAATAAACCGTATTATAACTAATTTCAATAAATACTTATATTTATGCTCGTTTCTCTGGTCAATTTATGTTAATATTTTTGTAATGAGCAAGACTTTATGTTTTGGATAAAATTAATTTATATTTAACGGAATTGCATGTTTTATGCGGAATGCAATAAGTCTTGACGCCAATCTCAATGCGGATATCGTAGCAGATGAGTGAGAGCTGCGCTCTGTGCTCACTGTTTTACTTTATTTTGCTCATTCCAAAAGCGCTCACGTATACTGAAATAAAATCGGATGGACCAAGCCTGTTACTTTCACGTGGCGACTCGATCTCGATCGATACTACACACACCGACCCGAAAGTGCGAGGCGCGTATTAAATGCCTCGCCTGTACAAAGTCTGAATAAACGAGGCTGCAGCTTTTGGCGACGCTACGGTGGTAGAAAGTCCCATGCACACACGCGTATGTAAGGACATTCATTATTGTAACTATAGCATTATTTTCTCTTTATGTTTATGAGCCGTCATGCCGTTGTGCTAGCCAACAGCTGAGTTATCTATTATTCTGACAGCAGGGAATGTTACATCTAAAAAATGTTATAACATTCCAATTAATTTATGTAGAAAATGTGTTATTCTTTATTTGACACTCTTTTCCAATTATATATTACTTGCTCTGTTTCCTTGGCCCCAGCGAATAGATGTTTCTCACGCGGGGCGATGTTTATTTTTGTCATATTTTTTAAATGTATCAGTTTTCTCTTTGATAAATTCATAAATTACCATTACATCGCATCATCATTTAATAAGATAAAAATTATTACCCTATTAAAATTCTGACTATATAAAATAATTGTAGAATTACGGATACCTCAGAGAATTATATACATTATAATAATACTTTTACACGTGATTTACTAATGCTTTATTGCACATGTTGGATCGTTCGTTCCGGGTTAATTTTCATCACTTTTACAAATATATATACAAAAATCTTACATATAAGTATCTTTAGAAAGTATATGTAAGATTGTATATTAAAATGAATTGTATATATAAATGTTACAACTAATTACTTAATGCTCCTAATGCTCCTAACATTCCAAAGAAATGCATAGAATACATGAATGTTTAAAATAAATTAATTGTTTAATAAATAAAATTATTCTTAATTTATTTTGGATATTGGCGACAGAAGTTTTATCTTTTATTTTAGTTTCTGAGAAAATTTCAAGTAATTGTAAAAATAATTTTAATCAGTTAATTGCAGCATCCCCAAAAAGAAAAGTATTTATCAAAGAAAAATAATATAGAAAAATCATTAATTAAAGATTTTTTAGTATCTAGTATATTTTCTATCGATTTCCCAGCTGCTTTATGAGAGAAATATGCGTATAAATGACGATCGATTATTTGAAAATGATTATCATATAATTGATTGAGTCAATTTCGAAAGCGGATGAGCAATTAACCCGAGTGAACATCAAAAATTTAACGAATCGCGCAAAACGGATAGGATAATCGTAAACTATTTAGGCGGAGATCGAACTCGAGAAAGCGATCGGCTAAAAAGGTCGAATATTTGCATTTTTTATTGTCGCTTCTTGGTAATGTGAGAAACTGCATTCCGATCGACGACGCGTCAGTATAACGAATCTAATTGACTTCCTCGTTTTTCTCCTCTCTTTTGCACGCATTTTGTCGGAGGCGCCCAGCTTCACGGCCGAGAAAGTTTTCTTACTCGAGGTTGCGGATAATTCGTTTCAAGTGCAGTCGTGTCGACGATCGTTTGACGCAACAGCGGGCAATTGGTATATGTATAAGGTTGTAATCCACACCCATGACCATCGTAGAAAGTCCTTCCTCTTTCTTTTCCTCATCCTTCTCTTCTGCTTTGACAGGTGGAATACACCTGGGAATGTCTGATGAAAGGGTCTGTCTTTGTGCGACTCGATAGTGGACTCGTTTTCCACTTCTACAAAGAGAAAGAGAGAGAGAGAAAGAAATAGAGAGAGAGAGAGAGAGAGAGAGAGAGA
>Ga0157363_1007419_pt1 | contig 10389 bp, 5 predicted proteins | sample AttsexASBM1_FD_111477 | JGI IMG/M metagenome (GOLD analysis project Ga0157363, IMG submission 111477) | Fungus gardens microbial communities from leaf cutter ant in Ribeirão Preto, State of São Paulo, Brazil - Atta sexdens ASBM1 | ecosystem: Host-associated > Fungi > Mycelium > Unclassified ...
AAATTTAAATCTGCAAAAAATAATAAAATATAATCCGACTTATAGGATAATAAAAACTTGTTAAAGCTTTGACAAGTAGACCAGAATTTTTCCAGATTTTTATATAATCCGGAGCAATAAAAGAACTTTCTCTGTTTCGAAGATCCCTATTGCTGACGGAAGAATTAAAATTTCATATTTTCAGCGACAGATTAAATATATGAACAAAATTTCTTTTTAATAAAAGTAGTTTTGTAATAAAAGTAACATCGCAATAAAAGCTTTTGGAAATTTAATACCTGAACATAGACGAATGAGAACGTGAACAAAGCCGAGGCGACATGCCACGAAGTACTTAAATTTCAAGCACCCCGAAGAGAGAAAACACGAAGAGGGATCGGACGTTGGTGGACGCGGCAATTACAACGAGCGGTTCTTAATGGACCCACTGAGAAGTATTCCGGCCATTTTAGCCATGCGGCGTGTACCTACACTCTGTTCGAATGGGACAATTAAAATTAATTGTTCTTCTTGCCGCGCTCAGCCAAGCTTCTGAAAATATCTGTTGTTCTCCAGCTGTTTCCCGCGAATATTTTTTGTCCTGTTAAGAGGATTTCTTCCTTTTGTGCGCAATCTACCATTCTCCGTCGGAATAGTGTTCAAAATGTATGAGACATTAATTTCCAAAGTTGTATAAACCGTTGAACAAAAAAAAATTTATCAAATGTTACTCCTTGAATATAATTCGCAATATCTTAAAAATATATATATATAAATAAATAAAAAAATTGCCCGTTTATTTCGCGCCACTTTATTTGTCATAAATTCTTAGCGACCGTTTAAATCATTGATGTGCATGCAGATCAACCCGCGCGCATAAAAAGAAAGTGATAATCGGTACGGAATCAATTTCGAACGCCGATTAAGCGTGCGCACGATCGATCGTTTTCCAGAGAGACTGCTGCTAATTTATTTTACATCTCGATCCTCATTGCCAATTTCGAGACCACTTAATTAAAAGTGAAAATCTTCCAATCGACCGCTGGTCGATCATTTTGCTCACGCGCGGCAGGATTACAGTCGATTAAGTTTATCCGGCGCTGTCAGAACGCGAGTGCCCGCAGGGATTTTACACTATTATAGAATCGTCGAATTGGGGTCATTGGGATTGCGCGGCGAACGATTAATGACAAGAGGCGCACGTCAATTTAGCGGAATCATGGGAATTGGAGCACTCTCGAGCTCTTGCAAGCGAGCGATTGTAAATTCTTCGGAACAGCGCGGCATGCGGCAAAATCCGGTAATGAGACTCTGGATATTTGTACATCTCCCGAGATGTCACAATTGAATCTCGCAGCCTAGATTTTCCGTGAGCATAGGAATATAAGTACAAGCGCGAAATTACTGTGAGGCAAGAAATAAAACGGGTTCGAGCACATTTAATGTACTGAGTGTGCATCGTAAAATCATTCTCCATAACTCTCGTTCTTGTTTATCGCTTCTTGAGAAAATGGATTTTCTCAAATTTTTCTTCCATTCTCTTCCGCAACCTCATCTACAGTTGATGGAGTTCTTTTTGCGCAACATCCGCTCTTGCGAAAGCAAGAGAGCGCTTCTTCGTGACATACAAGTCCATGGTTAATTTCTCCAATAAATAAGCAATCCAGGTAGGCAAGCTTTACCATAAATCACTGTCAGCGTAAGTAGAGGGCGGTTGTCGGTGCCCGAATGAATCCGCGATGCGGTCTATCCGCCGATAAAACGCGCTGTAATTGGTCCTTAATAATCTCGTCATGACGTGGAACTGTCGGTCGATCGAGGCGCCCACGATCGTGCTCTGTTATTATCCGCGACGATTTAATTACAAAATTAATGCGACCTATTAAAAGCGCGCGCGAGTGAGGGTGGGAGAGCGTGGATACGATCGATGACGAGATTCGCGAAGAGGCACACAACACGCCGTCGCATATCCGGGTAAACGAGTCCACCTTGAAAAACGATACACGCCAAGCATCGCGATGATATGGCCGAGAAACACCGTCGGCCATCCGGTTTAAAAGCACCTCGCGAGTGTCGCGCCATGATGTACTGCATGTGCAATGTCGACCTAATGTAAACGCGATAACGATGTAAATACACGTTTTAATGCCGCGCAAAAAGCCCTCCGTGCCATCACGATTTTAATTAAATAGCTGATTTGTTCTGATACATGAAACAGCATCTGTTGATTACTCGAGATACGTCAACGAAACGCGCGCGTAAACGCTTTTCAGCGAGATATCAAGCAATTTAGATAATTTACCGTAAGATTTCTGACGCTTTCCATATACCTTAAGAAGAGCTGTGTGTCTCTTAAGGAGCCAGTAATTTAATAAAATTTTTAATGACGCAAAATATAGCTTGTTTAAATTAAAATAATAAACACAAATATGCTAATTAACAAATAAATAGATTTTGTTACCAGCTTTTGTGAAATTCGTTATAACGCGCAGTTCGATAATTGTAATGTACAATGTCATATGTTATTTTTAGATTTTATAATATCTATCCTTTTGTGCAATGAATATAAGAACTGTTTAACATTTTTTATATTCTCTTAATATATTAGCGAAATGATATTATTTCCATATCACTTAATAGTTTCAGCATATCGTATTATACGGAGTTTTGCAGAATATTTATTGGTTTCTCTTAATTATACAACGCGCGCGACAAGCTAATAATTTACAAAATTTATTTATGTACCCGACATGTAATTATGTTTTTCGTAAAAATTAAATTTCGTAAAATTAATCAAAACATTCGTAATATTAATCAAAACATTTATAATCGATTGGATAATAAATCTTTACAGTTGTTTGTTGCATACACATTAAATTTTTTCAAGCATTTTTATAGTAATATAAAGCCGTTAATTCATCAAGATCGACAAGATCAGATCTAATATTGCATCAATCAGAAGTCGCGTTTAATAAATTATAATGATGTCACGTTCGCTTAATAACAATGTGTTTTCTTGTAAAGTTTCTCACATATTACATCTGACAACTAATGTTTGAACATGTACAAAGAATATTTCTCTCTCTCTCTTCATTATCTTTAACATTATATTAATCGTATAAAAATAATAAAAAATAATTAAGATATGTACGATAAAAATATTAAAAATAATAAAGATATGTACGATAAATAAAAATCAAAGGAAAGAATTTTAGTAATTTATATAAAATCCATTATACGCAATCCAAATTATATAACAACTACATAGAAAAAACTATCGCCATATTTTTTTCATAACTATTAAATTTACTTCTCTGAAATTTAGAATAAAATATTTCCAACAGAGAATTATATAAATAAGCTTCCAGGAATCGGATAGTGTGAATTGAATATTTGTGCGGTGCAACATTGCAAGTTTAAACAGACCACCCTGAAAAACATATTAGGTTGATGCGCCGAACCAAAAGCTCGCTGGTAATGACTGGATAGCAACCGGTGCAACGGTTATTATCAGACGGGATGTTTTGCGATGTTTCTTCGGAGCCAACTGCCAACCAACCAGCCAACGTAGATCGAGCCACTTCCTCGATGTCGAAACCGTGTGGAACGAGCTAACATCCGTGATTCCGCGGATCGAAATGATCGCCCGGTACTTCACGGCGTACGATCAAGATGTGCACGAGTGTATCGTGCAATATGATACCGAGAAAAATATCCACGGTGCCTTTCAGACGGAACCAATTTGCCTGCCGAGACATGGGTCATGTGTTGGGAGGGGAATTCGAACATTCGGAAGATATGATTTTCTTGTATCGAAAATCCGCGAGCACACGTATAATATCCTTATCCTGATCCTTCTATGATGAATTTTGCATCACTATTCAAGATCCTAGATTACAATTGTGATTAAAAATCAACTTTCATTTCTTTCTTCTATAAATAATTTCTCTAATGACAAAAATATTCCTCAATCTTATTAGTCTGGATATATTTGACTCAAAATATAATTGTAAGATTTTTTTTTATAAAAATTATATATTTTTCAAAGCTTTCTAAAATTATATAACCCAAACGATATGATCATATAAATTTGAACAGATCAGCAAGGTTAATTATTCGACATATATCAAAACGATAATGCTTGCGAAAGCAAAAAGATTGAAAGAATTAAATTGCTTTTTACATTGATTGAACATACATATTGTACATCTTGGTGAAACTTATCGTTTATATGTATCTCGAGATTCTAACATATGAACGACGTTTCATTGTCGAATGTGTTATCCTCGTCGCTTCAAAAATTATCTTTGCATGTCAACGAAGCGAGCAGGTGTTCCGTTCACTTCACGGCCGTCGCGTGGCAGTAGTAGGATCGAAGCGAAGCTAAAGTGATGTCGGAATATGAGCGGCTCTGTCTCCCGCCCTGTCGTCTCGCTCTCAAGGATCAAAGAAGCACATCGAATTGAGTCTCTCGCTCCTTCTTCATCACGGAGAATCATTCCTCTTTCTCTCCTTGCTTTATTCTTTCTTCTCCTCTACGACGCAACTTCTTTCTCCCTGTCTCTCTGCCAATGAATTCCCTTCATCTCGTCTCTTCTTCGCTTATAGCGAGTGCTCCATCTTCGTTCTCCAGATTCTCTCGAGGAACGAGAACTGCCATTAGAAGCACCCCGCTCTCCATGTAATTTGACCGCGGACAATGTGGACCACACGAAGAGCGTTGCTTACTTACATGCCATAGAGGTTCTCACGGTCTGCCCATACATACCTAGATTTTTAGTTCTTTTTTTATTTCGGCGAAATTAAAACCTGAGTTCTCTTTCCATTTCTCTTTAACCTATAAAACATTGAAAAAAATAATCACATATTCTCCTAATAAATTTAACAATTAAATAAGAAAATATGTTACATATATCATAATATAATAATAATAATCGATAACTTGACAGTAAAATCACTTAAGTCATTGAGCGTTAAAAATATATGACGTTCTGAAGTTTTTTTTTATGTATAAATCCGCAGGCGCCGAATTTTTTGACCTAAAACTGCGGCAGCAGGTGCATGCACGTAAAACGCGTTTCGATATGAAGTTTCATGATATGCATTACCCACATTGTAAGGAAAGATCAACGTGCATTTACGATATCTGAGAACATTAATCTTTTACGGTGCCACACACATATTTAAAATCACGAATAATAAGAAAGTATATTTTTAAAATATTTAAAATAATAATTCGGATAAAGTTAAGAAAACGATAAATTAAAGTTAAATAACTTATATATTTTACAGTTATGTATATATATGTGCGTAACATACATATCTGTACAGTTTTATTATATATTTTTTTAATATTTATTTTAATATAATTTAATATTTACCTATATAACTTAAATAAGTTACATATATTAAAAGATTTTAATTAGATATTAAAATACTGGAGAAATGCAAGTACATTTAATTAGCAAATAAAACTATAATAATTAATTCTAACAATAATGATTTGAATATTATTAGAGACATACGTTAATTCATTGTAGACAACAAAATCTTTGGCGCTTTGCGATTCGCTAGTTTTTAAGGAAAAATTTGCAAATACATATATATTTCATATTATTAATACATTATTAATTTCATTATTACAATCATAGAAATCGTAGACATCGAATGCAAATGCTACTGAATCATGCTTTCTATCATAACATAATTATTAAAAAGGAAAACAATATATAAGACTTAGAAGCTAATTATGTTTTTCCTGTTCGATTAAATTGAATGATAGTGAATCAACTATTATGGATGAGACTCTCTTAGTTGAAAAAAACATTCTCGTAACTAATACTTTACCTGAAAATCACCAGTATCAGTCATAATTATAAGGTCGCCTTGAGTTATCGAACTAAAATTTGAACGTGGGAGAAAATTTTATACTAAATCAATACAACTGTCTATAATTTACTCGGATGCATTGAAAATAAAATTGAATTCTGCAGCCACAAATAGAGTTGAAAATAAATGCTTTCATTAGATATAATCAGCTGAATGTGTAATAATTAAAATGGATAATTATTCATCTTTTTAACTCTACTATGGAAATAAATCACTGTTATTGAGTCGCTCTCGTAGCGCACAGCCTCCCGTGAGTAATCAAGGGTGGTCATCTTTTATCGCGTATGATCGTGTTTTCATTAAGGGAATCATTTTGAATGGGGTGGTTACAAAGTCATCAAATATGCCGCCACAACTTGGAGGTCCGTGTCGCGATTAATGAAGCCACCGGTTGAATTGCCGAGTAAAGATAGAGGTGGTCAGTTTTTGACCGATTTTCAATTAGGGCATTCCAAATACTCCAGCGGTTCTCAATTTGTCCAATTTATTCCAATTTATAAGTCCTTTTTTGTTACGTATTAATCTTAATGTTATTATTTTTCCAATGATTCTTGAAAAGTGGAAAATCATTGGAATATAAATTGCGCTGAGATTTTTTTAATTTATGCAGAATGAATCTTGTGCCTAATTAACGCGAACTCTAATTAGAATTATATCAGATTTTGGTAATTAGAAATGAGAGTTTGATAACATTACATGAAACGTGAAATGAATTAAGCAATTAACGATGCCATTGCCGCCACGCTGCCTGATAAGCACCGACGATTTTATCCGAGGCAAAATTTAGAACCTTCGTAAAATTATTCTGCAGCATTTATCGTTCGGAGTAGCAATCTTCTATTAAGGCGAATTAATTACAGAGATTATAAAAATTGCGTCTTTGCACTTTAATGCTATTATATTTGAATATCGCAAAGGCATTTCCTAACTAATTTTTGTAATTTTTGTAATTAATACTGATTCCAATTTGCATGGATTTTTATAATTAAATAACGTGATTTTTTTCGCTAATTTGATGACGATAAGTTCGAGAAAAAAATCTCAAGTATTTTCATCACGAATTTATCAAGAATTTCGTATGCCGTGCTCTTGCCGTGGAGATCTCGTGAATTACAACGGCCTTGCACTCGCAGGATCACGTTCCTTCATAGTGGGGTCAGGACCTCAGCTTCCCACAGATTACGACGAGGAATGCTCAGCGGGGAATGCCATTACATTCGTGATCGCCGATCTTTATGATTTTATCCAACTAAAAAGACCAATTTTAAAGCTACCTTTCTTCTGCTATCCTCACTGACGAATATAGTACAGCGATCAAGGAATGATTCGTGAATACGATTCCTACAAACATAAAAAATGCACTTAAACTTAAAAATACGTTTACTACTATATAATCTTAAAAATACATTTTTTTTAAGATACATCCTTGCAATAACAACAACTATTAACGTTTTTATTGCGTTAACGATTAACGTTTGAACGTTATGATTTGTGTTTTGATTCTTTATAGAATTGTTTACATTAAATAATTTTTTTCAAAGAAATTATTATTTAAAAATTTCAACAATTCTTCAAGTCCTTCTTGTGACGATTAAACAATGATTAAACAACTGTCAATGAGACTGTCATCGACTTTATGTTTTCTCATGCAACTAAATTTTTATATCCAGACAATTCATATTATTCTCTCTACCTAGAAGCAACTAAGGTCATAGGGCATACGTTATACGACCGACTCTTAATTGGGTTTGCGCCTCGAAACGCTAAAGTTAATCTGAGACGCGTTTACGATCACAAAAAGTATTGACTGAAATTGGAGACGCGTCTATTAGTTGGCTGGTGCGCTAGCGGTGATAGTCGATAGGATATTGGCGGTAACTGATCAAAAGCCAAGTCAGCAGCGAATATGTCGAGCTTCTTTTTTTCTGTCGCGCCATTGAACTGCTTCGCGAAATGAATTTTCACTATAGAATTTGTCCCGATGATAATCCCCTAACAGCTACTGATTACTGCCGAAAGTATCGAATCTCAATAGACTTAAATAATCCGATACTGAGAAATCAGTTTATACATAAATATCGTCCTGACCTAATTCTATCAAACTGCCCTTCTCTCGCTGCACTCACAACAACTCAATATCCATCCATTAAATAAAATAAATAAATATTACATTTATTTTTTTTATTTATATAACAGAGATTTAAAATTTTTATCTCGTCTAACAAAAGACGAAACGATTAAATAGGGCAATCGGAGTTTTAATAAAAATCCCTATTATTGGAGCAACATATGTTCCGTTGGAGAAGAAATATACTAAGAAATCGATCTGCAGATAATTCCGTTTAGATTTCGGATTTGTAAGTTATGACGAAATCTATAAGGAAAAACTGACGGGGACCATTGTGCGCTTCGAAATACCTCGCCACGCTTTAACGCATCTACCACTTTTCTCGCACATAACTTAGCGTAGTGGCGGTAACGCCTATGCCAACTGACTTACGCCGAAAAGTTATGATATCGGTTCTTAAAGCAGGTAAAAATGCTTCCTTCTTTTTCTTATTTCTCCATTGTATTGCGTTCGCGGCGAAGATCGTCGATTAGTTGTCACATAAAGTATAGAAATGCTTTGTTTGGATCCACTCTAATTTTTTGAGGGTATCAAGCCATGAAAACATATCATTTATGTCACATATTTCAAGACGCCAGCTGACGAGAACAATCGACCGTTTTATTACCAATTCTTGCGAGATGAAAATTAATCTGCCATAAACAGCGATAACATTTGAAAAAAATGTTCTGGATTCATTCTAGCCCAATAAATTTTCATTTTAAAGTAATTTCTACTAATTTTCGTGTTGGAATTGGTAGTAAAATATTTTTTATCAATATCGTAAACGTTAACTTTATGTATGTATGTGTATATATGTTCTTAAGCACTTTACATGTTAAGAACCATTATCTTTATTAAGAACTAAAAAAACTATGTAGATAATTATAAATATTAATTAATCAATATATAAAATGCTGATCGCCATAAGATTTACTTTTCATTACATCAAAACTTTTTTATCTTTTTATGCACATAATTAACTTAAGCATAATATCTTCTTTTTAATGTTATATGTACTTGAAATCTCTCTCTCTCTCTCTCTCTCTCTCTCTCTTTCTTTTGAATTACATTAATTAATAAAATGCCGATCTCGTCATAAGGTTTATTTTTAATTTTACAAAAACTTTTTAATTAACTTAACATGATATTTTCATTTTCATATTATCTAAAATCTCTCTATTATTAATCTCTCTTGCTTTGATAGATACTAATATGTTATTATATAATATTAGTATATAACGCGACTGCTCTGATATTCCTGTGTAATATTCCTAATGGACAAAGAACGGCAGGTTGTATCGCGAATCTTTAATTTCGGATCGATTCATCTTTGGCAGATTTCTCTCTCTCTCTCTCTCTCTCTCTCTCTCTCTCTCTTCTCTCTCTGTCTTTCTTTCTTTCTCTTTAAGATCTAGGATCGATCGCCGCGAAGATTCTATGGGCCCCTTTTATGTGGAGAGCCCGCGGACCGAGGCGCGGGCATCAAAGGGCTCTTGCTGGGACCTGTCTGTAATTACAGACACGAGGCGTGGCCCCGTGGAAGAACAATAGGGCCGCTCTCCCTTCGTCTCTTTCAGTCTCCCTGCCGACGCGATAGGATCTCCGATCTCTCCTCTTTCGGGCCCTCTGCGATCCCATCTACTCGCAGCGGAATATCGATCGCGACTATCGATCGCCGATAAAACGATTTTAGGCGCTAAGGAGTTTCCATTCGGACGGCATACATTAGCCGGATGGTTTCATCGTTGCACCACCCAATTCGCCAGACTATTTGTCTGGATATTCGCAAGATCTCTTAAACAATTTCACTGTCTTCTGAGAATCTGTCGAAACTCTCATCTGTTTCGATAAAAATTTAGTCGTGTATTCATATTGTATGACAGATTCATGCAATTTTCCCAATTAAATTTCAAAAACATAGATTTTCTAATGAACCATTTATTTCTATTAATTATATATTCTTATTCTTTATAAAGAAATTAGGATGTATTAATGAATTTTTGCTGCAGTTAAACAATTTTATATTGATCTTATATAACTGTAAGAAATATAATAATAATGATTTTTTGAAAAATACCAAAATTTTAGATCGTGTAATATCTGTGTTTAATTTAAACAGCCATCGAGTGGATCGAAAATTTGAATGAAGGGTGAATGTAATAGACTCCGCCAGGTAATTAATGAACTTAGTCCTCTTTGCAAGTCTTCCTTTTTCGCCGCTCTGCTCATCGTTGTATTGTCTAGCAATCTTTCTGCGCTAACCCATGCAAAAAATTCCATTTAGAACAGGATAACGTAAAGGCATGCCATCCTGCCGATGAGCGATGGGATTCGGCCAATCTTATTAGGGGGAACAATGGATTGTAAAAATACTGAAAATAAACCATGAAAGTAATTGAATACTAAATATA
>Ga0157363_1007420_pt1 | contig 10389 bp, 5 predicted proteins | sample AttsexASBM1_FD_111477 | JGI IMG/M metagenome (GOLD analysis project Ga0157363, IMG submission 111477) | Fungus gardens microbial communities from leaf cutter ant in Ribeirão Preto, State of São Paulo, Brazil - Atta sexdens ASBM1 | ecosystem: Host-associated > Fungi > Mycelium > Unclassified ...
GCCGATATACCGGTCGTTGATGAAACGTTAAAGTGTAGGGCGTTACGCGTTCCGTTCCAAGAAGGGGCACAATATTGGCGTGTTATGCGATGAGCCAGCAAATGGTGCTATGAAGATCGTCAGTTTACGTGACGTGCACCATGATCGCGTGCGATGTAGCGATCAGCCTTTGTATCGAAGTATGATCTTCCTATGGGAGAACCTATTAGGTTACGCCCGAGCAGAAAGAGAGAGCCCCCCACGGGCGAGGATGTCGTATTACCGGGGGAGTCACAATATGCAAAGAGAGGAGCGCAAGAAATCACTAAGGAAGAGATGCGCCTTCCGTTGATCGGAAGCCTGCGATTACAACTCTCCATGTTGGATTTACACGCCTATATAGATATACAGGCTTCTTTTTATTAATTCTTCAACACGCTTTTTTTACGTAAACAAACTATATGTAGATATCTACTTGTTCCTTATCATCACTTTTTATTACTATTAATTTACTTGCAGTTTATAGCATTGAGTTTATATTTTTTTATTGAGCAAGAATTGTCTTTTCTTTATTGTAAAAGGATTTACAATAAATCACTTGATAGGAAGTTCAATTACTTTTTATAATATATAATATACTTATATTATTATTATTTTATAATATAATTTATATTATATATTTTTATAATATATAATATACTTTTATAAAATATAATTTTAGACTATATCAAAAATTCCGTATACGTAAGTTTTATTTTAAAAAATTTTGTTTGTACGCGCGTTTACACTACTATTTACGTAATAGTTCAGTTTATCTGAAAAATCGCATTTACCTCGAACTTAATTCAGTTTCTAACGAAAAAAAACATATATTGCTGCTCTCCGAACGCGGTATATCTTTTTTATACATTGAAACACATCAATTCGAACTGGCGAGAACTTCGCACCATTTTCCAGCAGGAGTGCGAGTAAAACGATTGAATATTGCGGAATATTTTTTCCGCCATGCCGGAAAGCAGGCATGGACCACGAGGAACGGGAGGTAGGTTTCGATGGTAGCAGGAAGAGGAGGAGGAAGAGGAGGAGGAGGAGGAATAAAAAAACGAGAGGTTCTACCCTCCTCGCGCGGCGGTGTCGAATGTCCGTAATTCGAGATTCCATGCGAGCCAATTTGGCGAGAGCCGGTGGAAAAATAATACACCGCCTATATACCAGCACACGAGACAGATCGCGAGAGCGTGCGGAGGCGAATTTTAACGGTCAATGCGAAACACGTGGGCAGACCATGTTGGGCAATATCATGTTTCGGACCCGTGAAGAAGATCCTATCCCCGCCGGGTCTAAAGACGCCCGGATAACCGTGCGGTGACGTTTTGTTGGAAAAACAGCGTGGGCGATATTGCTCGTACCCGATGACGGTCTACAGATACTTGCTCCCGAGTATTTAGCCAAACGAGACGATATATATCGGCACCTTGGGACAACCAATATCCCTCCGCGCTTCAGAACTAAACGGATTGTATAAGCATTTTATCGAGTAGATCTCGAATAGAGCCATCTCTAATAGACTGTATCAAATTAAATTTTCATCTCGCTAAATTGTAATGGATATGATTACTAATGAAAACTATTTTAATATACATGAAAAGAACAGTTTTGCTAAACTATTAAAAAATTTATTTGCTGGGCACAGATCTATAGAAATAATTTTATTAGACTATCAAAATAATTAAGATTGATTATTAGAATATCAAAACTTTTTACAGTAGTAGTTCTCATGTTTAACGTACCAGCTTGACGTACATAATTATTTTGTTAGTCCAGCAAGATTATTTTCAAATCTATATATCAAACTAAATTTTTAGATGCTTCAGCAAAATTATTCTTTCCGTGTATACATAAAATATTTCATGCTATTTCATGAAACTTGAACATACTTTTGACTACATCATTATTTATTAAAGCGCTCCATGCCATACCTATATCCGATACTAGTGTCGTGCACGCGTGATGTTTTTTTTTTAATACTTTTTTAATAAACGTAAGTTTTTCTGATACAACGAAAAAATTTCCCGAGACATGCACTTCGTTAATCAAGCGCGGCTGACTTGGCACTCGGCGAAACATATTTTTGTAACAGCCCTCTACATTACGATTCGTTAAGCCAGCGTCTGCATTAACTAAGCTAATCCCTTAATTACGTTCCTCTTATTTCTCCTCGCTTCTTCTCTCCCGCCCTTCCGGCGGCGACTCTCACGCTTCCTACATCATCCTTCACTCGGTAATTAAAGAATTTGATAAAGTCTCGCGGTGTGTATATGCGGAAAAAATCACGCTGCGAACGTACACTCGTAAACAGGTAACTTTCGCACACGTTATACAGCATGATATACAACAACAATTCATTTCAAGTCACCGCATAAATATCGCACTTAATATCACACCGATTCAATTAACGTAATCAATGAATAATTATTGATTACGAGAAAGAGCTTTATTTCGTATGTTCAATAATAGGATATTATACAATGCAGTAGACACGCGAGATAATTTTGATTACATCAAATTTAACGAGGAAGTTTCAATTTACTCACATACCGCATCTTGCAACAGACAAATTGTCGTCAAATGACTGACAATCCTCTTCAGCAACTCATCGACAATGCCTCACGGATATGTAACAAGATCCTCTGTATCAATATAACGGACATCTGCCTTCGTTAAACCACGTATTGCACTTACGTCCAAATTTTGTGCGTCGCGTCGACCGAAAACGGCCGCCGCATGCCGTGGAGCGCTCGCCGATTTTCGCTGGCAGGGTTTTATCTGATTAAACCGACGTAGAAACATGGGGTTATACGTGTAAGCTCTCCGGGCCCGTCTATGGGGAGAGGCCGAACAAATGAATAATGAAAATAAAACCCTGGTGATGCTATCGGTAAGCACCACGGGATTACGTACGCATCAGCGCGCCCGCGATGAACTTATATTATGGAACCCCCATATATACGAGCTGTACATCACGCGCGCGTTAATGCACGCGTGTTAGTGCGTGAGTGCGTAAGTGCGTGCGTACGTACCGCCAAAGAAAAGCAGGCGGCTTTTCGCACGTAAGAGTTCGGCAAGTTTCTCTCGCAGGATGAGGATTTAAATGGCAAATTAGAAGTATAACCTTTCCGTTACACATTTATATGTAACGTAATGATTTGTTACTTAAAGAGAAATTTAATATTTTATTTATAAATATATGAAGCACGAAAGATTTTATTCATGCATTTTAAAAGATTTCTCCTTAATTAATAATAAGTGAGTCTTTACTCTATGAGAATGATAATAATTTTATCCATTTTATTTACTTTTTGTCTTGTAAGATTAACAAAGATGTAATGTACAATGGGAAATAAGATAAGATATAACAATAATTCAGTCTCGTCGAGCCACTCGTTTATTCGCAACTGTGGTGTGTGTGTGTGTGTGTGTGTGTGTGTGTGTGTGTGTGTAGATATTTTTGAATGGTCGTCTTTTAAATGAAAGAAAGGTTGTGCTGTGGGGTGTAAGTGTCACCGGTCGTAATAGTTGCCAAATGTGTCTCGCTAGTCGGAACACGCCGATTATGCCAAGGTGTGAACTTACGAGCATAGCCAATAGCCGATCGTGGTCACAAAAGAAAAACCCCCACAAACCAAGCCGCTTACGATCAATACCTCGATCTTTCGATCTTTCGTCCCGTTCAGCTTGAGAGAACATTCGCCACGGCACAATAGTGAATGGAAATACGCTTTTTGAATATAAAAATACTGATCGTCTATACTTTTCTAACTTCTGAACCGGGCTGAAGATCTAAAACTGACTGTATAATTCATGATTACACAGCAAAAAATATTTTGTATTTTTGTTAAAATCGGTCTATTCAAGTCCTTGTTAAAATTTTGTATTAAATTGATATTTCGTAGTATCAAAATAACATAATTTATGAGTAAAATAAATACATAAAAATAATATATTTTAAAACGTAAATTCTAAAACAAATAAATAGAACGTTAATTTTAGCATAAATTTTTATTTTATTTAAATATACTTTCATAGCTTCCAAATTGTGTTAGTATTTTCGTGTAATTTTTTTTACATAATATTAGTGCTATTTTCTAACATATTCTTATGTTAAATTAACACAAAAATTTGAACAGATCGTTTGAAATACGTGAAATATAAAATTAACATTTTCCCAACTACTTGTAAATTCTCTCGATTCCATTTTCGTTTCGAAACTCCGGAGATCTCAAGTAAACAAAAATGAAATTGCTTTTAAGAGAAAAAAATTGTTCAACTTTTAAGTTGCTGCTCAAACATATCGTGACTAACATATATCTTGAGAATAGTTATAAAAAAATAGTGTTATCCTAACCTCAGAAATAAAACGATAAATTAATACGCTATGACCCGTGCTCTCACAAATAAAAAAAGGACCAATCCTGGAATTCGATGTTAGTCACGTTCGCCTTTCTTTCCATTTTACTTTACAAAAGACCTAAACCACTGTCCGTAATTACTTTCAAATGTTAGGTACAGAAAGAAGTCAATAAGCGAAGCCCTTCCCTTATAATTTATTATCTCTCTGTCTGTCTAGATTCTTGGTTAGAAGCAACACACAGAGATCTGTCTTCGCACAGTTTTACACCGACTGCACAATTTTACATATGCTAAAGATCGTTTGGTGAAATCGAGAAGTATACTGATAGCTTTTCAAACTCCGGAATAAAGAAAATAGGATTCATATTTCATGGTACATTTTTTTTCTTTTTTCCTAAATAAAATGAATCATCATTAAAAATTAAAAAAAAAAAAAATTATAGATATATCATTTATAATAAATACGTTTTATTTTCTTATGAAATCTTAAGAAAAAACTTCATTGAAAATTCGAACAAATAAAAAAATAAATTTATAAACCACTTTCGATCGATCGATAAATCATAATAGCTTGAAGAAAAGTTCCAACGAAAAGAAAAAAGTTTATTTCACGCTAAATAATCATGCGAAACGGATGCCGGCGAAAATCATCTCGCGAGTTAAAATCCGGGCAGTGGAATTGGGCGATGGTTCGCGCGCAGATTTTCATAAGATCAATCCTCCCCGTTAACGAGAGTGAAAAAAGGACAGTGCTCGAAAGTGACAACGAGGCGTTTTAAAAGGCCACCCATTCGCCGGGCTAAGATGTAACATAACAAACAGCCCGGAGGAAACGTATTTGCCCGAGGCGATATCGAGTTCCCGGGCACTTCCTGCGCTTCTTCATCATCGTTTTCTTCTTCGTGGCGCCGTTGCAGTCGGCGGTTTGACGTCCCACAGATTGACGAGCGCCACCCCCGAAGACAGCAGGAATAGAACGGTCACGAATGCATTTGGTCGCGAGCGTGACTTTTTTTGCGCCGCGCCATCCCGCAGATAGCGCACGAAAATACATCGCGCACGACAATAGACTTCATTCATGGCAAACGTGGGGGAATTCGTAGTTCCACTATTCATATGTGACAAGTGTCAAATTAAAAATATTTATCGTACAGTGTGATCGCGTACAAAATGTGCAGATGACGCGCCATTTTACGTGGCGATTAATGCACTTTCAAAAATTACAATATCCAAATTTATACGGATTCAATCTACTACCGTGAGAAGAGAGAGAAACTAAATATCGCAAAATACAAACGATATATCTGCGATACGTCCTGCCGTGTATTGTAACTCCGAATTCGTATTTATACATGATTCTCTTCCCACGATCGTCAATCCGATTTGCCACTATATTTTTTCTGTAACAAATTGGAAAGAATTCTCGCTGTGGGTAAATTCATTATACTAAAATCGTCGATACATCTCATGCCCATTTATCCGTGATTACGTATCTTATGCACGAACGGGTCGGTTGCCAGCTGCAAATTCCCTATGGACCTCACAAAATCGCCAACGGTTCGTGGAATTATCGCCGCATTACGATGCATTCTTCCCACACATTTTGGGCGAAATTTAACATTACATACATATGTCGCGACCGGTATGCATCGTTTTGCTGCGGCATTTTGGTCGACCGATCGGCTTTGCGCGCGAGTACAAAATTATAGCGGAGGCGTTGGCTGTTAAAAGCGCGATATAAATTCGGAATAGCGCGTATACGCACAACCCCGGAAGCGCAGAAGGGAAGGGCGGAGGGGTTGCGAGAGGGTGGCGCGTTTATGATTGCGATAATGCCAAACACAATATCGCGGGAAATTTTATCGGCCGGCCGAGCGACACGACGGCACGCGTGGCAAACCGTGCGAAAAATAATAATGAGATGTCGACGGAGAACAAGGGAGGACTGCAGAGCGGAAAATCGGGTAGGAGAGTGAAGAGATGGCCGAGTGAAGGAGAAAAGTAAAGCGACAGGCAGCAGAGATCGAGAGTGTCACGGAAGACGGAAAGGATGGGAAGAACAGGTAAAAAACGAGAGAAAAATGATGCAGCAAAAAAAGCAAAGAGCGAAATGCATACAAAAGAGACAGAGGAAGAATATCAAGGGTGAAGAAACGGAAGGAGAAGACAAAGTAGAAAAAAGAGGTAGAGGAAGGAAGAGTAGTGGAAAATGTGCGAAACGTTTAATCGACGTGTAGCAGGCTCTCCCGAGAAATATCCAACTGAAAGGGAAGCATTGGAAAAGCCTGTCGGCGCGAATCTCTTCTATTTTGAATATAAAGTGGGCGATGAGATTTTTCCCGCCGCGATAAAAATGTGCGTGGTAGACGAACGTACGAGACGGGCCTTGGCGCACGCGGCGGGGAAAAATTTTTTAATAAATTCGCTTTGCGCGAACTATATTTTCTCTGTCAGCTCGTTTAACGTTTTGACGAGCACACGCGACGAAAGATTTTTTCACGGTGGATCGACACGCAATCAAATTGTTTAAAGGCGCGATGAAAGTTGACGGTGTAATCTCTGTGGCGCTTTCGTCTCAATAAATCAATTGAAATTAATCCCAGAGAGAGCTTTCGATGAAAAGCTCGCGCAAAAAACGGTTTCGACATCGATGAAATTAGTCACTTGATTTTTAATCGTTTGATCTTTCGCACACACGATGCTGTCGGAAATTATTCTCTTCTTCTTTCTACTAAATTCTACGGCACGTATTTATTATAACTATAATCGTAAGGCAAACATTAGTCAACAAACAAACAAAATTCAGCGCACACAATAAAAACGACTACGCAATCAGCAATATTTTAGCTGCACTCTCGATATTCATCTGATAGTGTCTGTAAAGTGCTCCGAAATCACTACCAACCGCAACGGGGCGCGATATTATCTCAGAGGGGTGAAGAAGCGGACACAGCCTCTGACTAAGGATATAGTAGAATTAGTGGGACCCTCGTTAACGACCTCATTAACTCACGGTTACGTCCATAGGAAGAAGGGGAGGAGAATCGGTTGGGTTATAGAAGCCGGGTCTGGCCCAGAAAAGTAAAACAAACAAATTGCCATGGCGCCACCGCGCAGATGAGTCCCGTCATCCAGCGAGTTCGCCGCCGCCTCCCCCAATCTTTTTCAGTCAGGTTTTTCTACACCCCTCTTTCCCCCAGAAACCATCTTCCTCTTCCTCATCTTCCTTTCGGAACCTTAAATTTCATCCTCGAGACTGCACACCGAGTGGATCCTCTGTAAACACACACCCCGAAAAGGAACTTCCCCGCTGGCGCCGGTCGCTTATGTGACAGGCGATCTGTGGCTTTCAGAAAATTGATTTTTCGACTGGTGAACTTTGGTAGAATACCGGATCTACGACAACTTCCCGCAGATCTGTTCCAAGAGAACATTACCGTTAGCAGATCGCTGCCGATAAGAAGCAACTTGTGCGGAGGACTGTCGAGAAAATAATAGGACAACTGTTATGTAGTGTGATGTCTGGATGCCTCTCGAGGAGGCAGCGAGGCGTAACGTGAATATGTTGTATGTAATCTCTTGCTTCTTAATCTCTAACTAGACATGTGATTCTGTCTTTAGCTTTCTACACATCTCGACGATAATAATTCATAAAAATAAGACTATAAAAAAACAAATTGCACAATTCATAAAATTAGCTATAAGAAGCTTTTGATCTAATTCGATTGTACACCTTTGTATTTACAAAGTGACACAGTTGTTAAATTAGATAGCTAGCGTGGTATTACAATTAACGTACATTATAATAAACGTGTAGAAATTTCTAATACAATAATCAATAACTAAAATGACACATGCAGAAATGTATCACGGGGTAGTTACAAGCGTGTACAATTCCATATCGTGAAAGAGAACCTGTCGAATAAAGTAAAAAGAAAAAAAAACGAAAGGGAAGAAAAAGAAAGAAAATAACACGGCGAAGCATAAAGAGTCGGCTCGGTCTCGCCCAACTGCGAACACAACTGCGATCACTACAAGCCCGTACAATGCGTGATACGTCGCAACGAGGCTGCGGGACAAGGAACTCCCCATTAGACGCACGTTAAATAATAAAGTCGCCATATTAGGCGCGGGCAACCCGTAGTCCGCACCGAGCAGAGGAGGATTATCCCACAACGATACGTCTCGTTCCTTCCCCCTTCTGGCAGTTCTGCTAGCAACGTTCCCGTTGCAACGGGCCTCGGACGTATGCGCTGAACTCCGCACTCAGATGGCACGAACGAGAGGTTTGCACGCGCGTACATATTACACAATAGCAGTGAGCTTACATTCGATAAAATCGATCTGCTTCCACCGCCGATTTGCACTCTCGATGCTAAAGCTTGGTGATTTTTACGACCCATAAGCTGTTTACCCGCGAAGACCGATAAATAATTCCACCGTGATCTGCGTGTTCATTCGCTATCATAATATCGACAATTGATAAATCGGCACGTATGTACACAATTCTTCGACGACATTGGGACGTCACGAAGGAATTGACGTATATCAAGGATTGTGCATCGAGTGGAGAAAATGATATACTTAAATCCGTGACGCGAAAAATCAAGTTATACAGTATAATGAATCTTGAAATGCTGAAAGAAACCCATTATTCCAAATATATAGAATGATAAAGAAGAGACAGTGGAACATTTATTTTTTAAGATAAACTACATAAAAGATAAAGATCGTAGATTTCAAGTACTAGTGCTAGTAACAGAAGAATAAAGTCAGAAAAAATTTCATGGAATTTATGAGGAGCTTTTTTAAAAGTATAAAAGAAGAAATATATGTATAAACTTACGGAATAAAAAATCCACGTCTTCGGGAAGCAACAGTACATCCGAGCAATCTAAAAATAAAAAATATATTAATAAAATTAAATAAAAGAATGTAATGGATAATAATTTAGAATAAAACGATAGTTACAACTAAATGAAGATATTAAAATAAGTACGACAAATGAGTTAAGTAAATATATAAAAGTATATATACGAAATGCAATGAGAGTTCGAGCTTCAATAGCAGCTGGGAAAGCAAATAATAAAAATAAGAAAAAACAAAAATATTTAAATAGCGTATAGTATTGAAAATAGCGTAATAGTTGTAACGTGCAGCAGGCTAGAGCAATACGCAGGCATTAGTTTATCTTACAGATAAGATCAACGCTTGATGCATACACATGAATCCATTATGTTTATACTATTATTATTTTAAAAGATTCGACGAATGACCCCATGCTTGCCACAGGGTATTTATAAGGTATTTATGCAACTTCCTTCATCCTGTTTATCCGTAAAGCGCACGTGTACATCAAGGAGCAATTATATGCTTCTTTTTAATTTTTTGATAACCCGACGTGCAATTACCGTACGACTCGCGCGTGCTACGTAAAGTTACAACAGTCGCGATGTGAATTGGTTGCGTTATTTTGAGACATTCATCGCTTTCAAAGATGGCAAAACCGCGCTTCTAATCCGCTGGGAAAGTCAAGAATGCGCAGTTGCATTCCGACGGCGTAACTCGTATGCAGTCGATGCGACATAATCGGCTGGATGACAGCGGCGATAACGTATAGCGACGATAGCGCGAAGCCATGTAAAACGCGCGTTCACATACACAGACGTGCCACGAGCACAGGAACAAGGGTTCGCGACCGCCTCTCCTCGGTTTCCCGGCGGCGATTAATCTACCGGCGTGTAACGATTCCCTCTTGACAGTTCTCATCGCGGAAAGTAATAGCCGCCGCCAGATGAGGAATTCAATGGAAGCACAACCTCGTCTGGTCTCGCCACAATACCCACCCACAGTACCGTCTCTCTCTCTCTCTTTCTCTCTGTCTCTCTCTCTCTGTCTCTCTCTCTCTCTCTCCCCTCTCTCTCTTTCGCTCTTTTTCTCTCTCGCATCCCATAAAGCCGACAAATATTTCCGCTTAGAGCCATGTGAAAATCGGTGCTA
>Ga0157363_1007422_pt1 | contig 10388 bp, 11 predicted proteins | sample AttsexASBM1_FD_111477 | JGI IMG/M metagenome (GOLD analysis project Ga0157363, IMG submission 111477) | Fungus gardens microbial communities from leaf cutter ant in Ribeirão Preto, State of São Paulo, Brazil - Atta sexdens ASBM1 | ecosystem: Host-associated > Fungi > Mycelium > Unclassified ...
ATATAGATATATCTCTATAAAAAAAAAAATAAAAATATAAAAGAAAATAAAACATATAATATATATATATATATATATATATATATATATATATATATATATATATATATATATATATATATATACATACATGTGTGTGTGTGTGTGTGTGTGTGTGTGTGTGTGTGTGTGTGTGTATATATATATTGCTGCAAAATGATAAGACACTATGAAAATTTTTAGAATACTAGTTTGCGCGTATGCTAAGCAGTATAACATAATAAATAGAAATACTATCTTAAATAATAATCATGTAAAATAAATGGATAATATAATCAATTTTTAATTTGGAAAAAATGATGGATTCTAAATTGAGCAAAATTATGAAATTCTTTCCTTAAAAAACAAAAAACATTATAATTAAATAAAACTAGTATTCTTTTCATATTAATAATTAATAGGTCTGCCTTTATTGTAAAAAAAATTATCTTAATCATTTTATTAGATAAACTCATATTTGGTTTGTTAAAGAATTTTGATCTTCAGGATAAAATTGTGATTTTCACTTTGTTCAGGATCATTATTGCTTTTCATTTTGTATATAGTTTTATTAAGTTTTTCAAACGCATTTTCTATAAAATTTAAGTATATATCTTAAGTATATATCTTAGCTTTAAAATAATTTACAGTATAACTTATTGTCTGTATTATTGTGCTTAAATATGTAATTTTGTCTATTACTGTTTTGGAAATAATTCTATAATTAATATAATTCAAGTATTATTAAATTTTAGCAATATCTATTTATAGAGTTCCAAACTTTTTACTAACAGATCAACATTTTTTTTAGACATGAAAATACTATTTCTAATCATTATAATTATTTAAATATATATTTTTTTTATTAATGAATATGATATATATCTATATATTCTTTTGATCTGAAGATAATAGAATAAACCATAATGTACTTTATGATTTCGTTATTTTATAATTAATTTTCCTTAAATTTATATGTAGAAATTTCTAAATAATATCGACATTTTATTTGTTTAAAATTTTTTTCTTTCATTTTGGAAATATCCAAGACAGATTTTTCTAGTTTGTCTCTATTATAGTATTATAGTTGTCTTCTTTTCCTTCATTTATATAATAGATACAAAGACATTCACGATGTAGCAAGGTGCCTTATCATTTGATTCAACAGTATATTAATAATTAATAATATTACATACAAGTATTGCTAAACATGTTTATTATATAATACTTTTATGGATATTTTTAATCACAAATATGGAACTCTACAGAATGCAGATAGAAAGAGAGAATTTTTGTCTACCAATGGTGATTCTCAGGATGATGCATCTACAGTACGCAGTAAAAGGCCACGTCTCGATTTGAATAACAGTCTTTAAAATATGTTTTTCATGTGAAAATATTGGATAATTAATGATTTATACACGATATAAATTAATTATTCCTAACGAACATGATGTTGATGGGTATTATACAAAGGTATATCATTGGTTAAACTTACAAAAGTAAAATATGTCCTTTTTGACAATATTTTTTAGTAAATTAATTTTTTTTTTATTCTGATTTTGTTAAAAAATTTAAAAGACTACAAAATATGATGAAATGATGTGCTTCATACATTTATATCGTGGTATATTTTGAATATCCACTTTTTTTTTATGTCATCTAAATTGTTAAATCATTGTGTTAAATATTACTTCACATAGAAATTGTAATTGAAACAGCAATTGTACTATATTTAAATATTGTTTATATTTTTTCCTTCCAAGAAATTATTTATTATCTTTTTTCATATAAATTATTTATTAGGAAAGTGAAACTTATTTAAAAGAGATAGTATACTTGTTTGTATATGCAAGACAAGTTATTACTATTTCAAATTTTTAAAGCATTTATCTTGTTTTAAGAAACTTATAAATTTTTTACACAGTATTTATTATATTATTTGATCTATTGCCAACTAAATTATAAAATTAGTTATAATTAAATAACAATAATAAATATGTAATAATTGTATTAAAAGAATTATCATTTCAAATAAATTGTTTGTATGTATAGATATTATTTGTGTGTTGCAATAAAAACTTATAAGATCCCTATATGAAATATCATATCTCTTGTATGTTATTAGCCGGTATTCATGGTTTGTTCTTTTAAGATCATCTTAAGTAATTGCAATTGGTTTATGACATCTTAAGATTGTACTTAAGACAGTTTTAAATATAAGAATTCAACTCTAAATATCGGCCATTGAGCATATTATAAATATATTAATATTGTGGTATATATATATATATATATATATATATATATATATACATAATTTTTTAAACTAAATAAATAATTATTATATGTTTCGTTATTTTATACATGTTGATAAGATTTATAAAGAATTTAGAGAAAATAAGCGTCACAACAGAGAAACTATCAACATTAGGACCGTAGCTATACTGCCCTACTGTGATAGAACTATTGGCTCCTGGGGGTGTATCTTGAAATGAGGTGAAAATTATAAAAGTGAACAAATTCATTAGAATATTTATAATTTAATTGGTCAATACCTAATAATCATTGCTCACTTTTGTAATTTTTACCTCATTTCAAAATATACAATCGGCCCCTACACACTGGACGCGGAAACGCTTGCCGCGCGTCAAAATGAGACGCGGTAATCAATGAACACATTAGAAACTGTAAGCTGTTATTGGATATCGCATCATATTTCTGCGCAGCAAGTATTTTCGCGTCCAATGCAGGCGATCGATTCTTGGGAATGATTCTATATCTTGAAAGATACAGGGAGTCGATTGTGTATCTTGAAATGAGATGAAAATGCCAAAAAGTGAGCAAATTCACTAATTATTGACCAATTGAAATTATGAATATTCTAGTGAATTTGCTCACTTTTATAATTTTCACTTCATTTCGAGATACACAATCGACTCCCAGAATTTTCTGGGGTTCAATTCTGTATCTTGAAACAAGGTGAAAATTATAAAAATGAGCGAATTTATTAGAATACTAATAATTTCATTGGGCAACATCTAATAAATTTGCTCCCCTTGTTTGAAAATACAGAATCGAATACAGAAGCTATGGCTCGGTAGAGTCGATGATAGAACGGACGTTTATCAATAAATCAATTTATATTTTTCTCGTGTTATCGTTTATTTTTTACAGATAGAAATAACTATGTAATTTACTTCAAAAAATGAGAGTTTGGACTTTTTGAAGGCTGCAGACATTACTTATACTTGTATTTATATGCCCGTATTCATAGTCAAGCCTTATATTTAAGGCTTCCTTAAATTTATCTTTAGATGCTCTACGAATTATTTCATTGGCTGCTGAGCATTTAAAGATAAATTTAAGGAAACTTTAAGTATAAGATCTGAATACAGGCATTAGAGACATTATTTAAGATTCGATTGCACCAATCTTTCGTTGACTTTAAGCGCGAGGCATAAAACTCTTGCCCGTATTCATAGTCTTGTACTTAAGGCGTCCTTAAATTTATCTTTAAATGCTTAATAGTCAATGAAATAATACAGTATCTGATATTTCTTTTTTAAAGCCGAAAGAGAGAGAGAGAGAGAGAGAGAGAGAGAGAAACACAAAGAGGAAGAGTCATTTGTGGTTCATGTAATTTCCACCTGGCGGTGCGTGTATATACAAAAAGCAATTTCAAAGATATACATCTCATATCTTTGCACATTCTGTGCATGATGTAACGTGAACATAACCAAAAAGAAAAAGAATTTGCGAACAATATTTATTATTTATAGAGATGTAAAAATATGCGTCGTTTAAACTGCATCAAGCTAATTCGATGGCTCGTGTTTTGAGATGGGAAATCACGCTACATGTCAAGTAATCACAAAATTATTGGCCTATTTACAGAGCTGTGATTCCATTACTAAATATAGGATTTATTTTTAGGTTGGAGCTAGTTGTAGTTTGAATCGGGAATCTATTCCAAACTCAGATTTCTAGGAGGTTGGTAATCTATACCAGCATAAATACTGACTATTTCTATACGGCATTCGTTGTTCTTAATCATTACATCTTATTAGGAAAGTTTTACAAATAGTTTAAGCAAATTTCCATCAGCTGTCAATTTTCTAAAACACCAGAATTTCAAGAAACGATAGTGTTTTTTAGTTTTTCTACAACCTGTATATGTTTTTCTACAACATTTATAAAGGCTAACAATTTCATTATATTTGTCACAAATAGTTATAAATTTCATTTGTTATGTTATAATTTTAGGAATAAAAATGGCGAATGATATAATAATGAGAGGCAAAGACAGATTACATGAGATTAGTATGAAATTGGAACAGAGTCATTTGGTGTATCTGCAAACAGATGATAGCCCTTTAAAACTACAACAACGACATAAATTGGAAGGTAGTGTATATTCTTAAGTTGTTACTAATGTCAACTTTTTTAAAATTTATATATATATATATGTATATATATATATGTATATATATATATATAATACATATGTATAATATGTATAATATGTATAATACATATGTATAATATATATGTATATATATATAATACATGAATTTCAGGCTTTATAAAGGAATATCTTTGTCTAGTACCCAATGAAAATAAATACGTGTTTCAAGAAACAGCAGATATTTTACACAGATCAGCAGCAACAGTAACAGATTTCAGTGGGTATAGAGCAGCAACTGCTTGGAGTGCAATTTCCTTGTACGCGGCTAATCTATTGGCTCAGCCTTGGCGAAGAGAATATAGGATAGTGAGGGTAACTAACTGAAATGTATTTTGTCATTAGTCTATATTTTGCTATAGTTTAACATGTACATATTTTTGAATTGTTTCAGACATACAGCGGCTATTATAAACACGAAGTAGAGGCAAATTTAATAGGTGCTGAGTTAATGTTTGAGCAGATGGGCTATAAGCATACTGGTTTGGGTATACTGACTTTGGAAGGGCCAATCGATCCTGATAAGGTTTCAAACGTCAGTAGGGATGCTATTGTAGCTTTTGTAGAATGTCAGGTAATGAAAAACAAATAATTAATATAATTGATCAATAAAAATAATGCTTTATGCAAAAATTGCACATATGAAAGTAGATGATAAAGTTGCTTTTAAATTGTAGATTTTAAAGCAAATATGGGAAAGTGTGTCACAGAAATACACCATTTCTTGGCTGGAGGTATTGGAGTTTCGTGAAAATCACGTTGGTACACCAGAGCAGGCCATTCGAGCGCTAAACTATCGTTTCCTCGAGAAAGTGCATCAAAATCGCACAAAGGTCGATAACTATAAGGATTATTATCAGCAACAAATGGGTATAGACGTCGTGCCATTGCATCTGCCTTATCATCACATTGTGCATGCTAATTATAACGCAACAATGCCGTCAACCTGTCAAACAGATTATCGGCACATCGAAGATACGACAAACATGGCGGTGCCGACTAATTATCGATATTATCAACCAATCGATCATGGTTTCATCAATTGTTGTACTAGCTACGGTTGCTTGCCCTCTCATGGCAACAAGTTTTATGGTAATAGTATGCAACCGAATCCATATTGCGCCACGTTACCAGCATATGCAGCTCGAGTACCAACCGGTAGACTGATAGAACTCGATGTACCGGTGTCTGTGGCAAATTATGAAAAAACGCACACTCTCCGTAAACCTATGTCCCACCGGATATCAGATCTGGATGAGATAGACTTTTATAAACGGCAATCGAGCAACGGGGATCATTATGAACACGGTAAAACTGATAGAAAAACTGCTAGCAGATCGAATTCCAGTGCTGGAAAAGACGGTTATGATACGTGGGATTTTGTGTACAGAAATCTTGAGAGCTTAGGCTACTACAAAGATCTCGATGATCGAGACGATGTGTTACAGCATAAGAAGGAGCTGGATTCTATTCGTATCAAGCACAAGACACTTAGGCAAACAGAGAATGAAGACAAGTATAGCGCGCATAAATCGGAAAAGAAAAGAAGTAGCAGTAGGATTGAAGCGAACGAGATCGATTCGTCCGAAACAAACGGCAAAAATCATCAGGATATTTTACCTTTCAAAAAGAAATCCTCGTCCTTTGATTTGTCAGATTCGAATAGATATAATATCGATGCAAATAAAGATAAAAAGCACAACAGTCAAACTTTACCAATTCCACGCACACACAAATCTTCGGATCAGATAGCGAAGAAAATTGCAGATTCCTTTAAAAATCTCGATATCGCGCAAATGAATAAACAGAAAAAGGAAGAGGCGGAAGATGAAAAGAGATGGAATTGTGCTACGTGCACATATCTAAATATGCCCGATCGAGATATCTGTGAAATGTGCGCCAAATCGAGATGCAAAGGAAACGAGGACAAGCCGCTCGCCAGCGGCGGCAAGGAGTGTCCAAAATGCACGCTGGTAAACGAGAAAAACGTTTCTATCTGTGATGCTTGTCATACCAGTCTGAAGGATTCTCCGACCTATATATAAATAGACTGAAACACCTGAAATTTCGCGAAAGAAGGGATTCTCGCACATTTGTCACAATTTGCAGTTTGCGCAAAGGTATCATATTGTGTGTAAAATATAAAATTATTGATCGAATTATACGTACAACATAAATCCTTTTTCAACGACCTAAAATGAAACGTGAATACAGAAAACTTAGATACATAATTTGCATTAACTGTGTTAATAATACATGTTAATCTTCAGAGAAGGTACAAAGATATTTATTTAAAATTGTCTCGAACAAGGAAAATCTTATAACGATTTTCTTTCTATTAGTATTATTATGTTATGAGGCCTATTGAGGAGAGAGAGTATAAGTATTAAGTAAGTTCAGAGTCATAACTATTAGCATTATTGTAACATTTGACAGTTTATCATTAAAGAATTAAATTTAATCAGATATTAGGTCAAAACTTATAAAATTAATATTATCAGAATTAATTAAAGAAGATGCAAGACACGCTAAAATGTTACTTGTTCAAAAAATATTTAATATTATATGTTTGTCTTCATATACATATATATATATATATATACATATTTCCTGTATAATTATGCAATTATTAATAGTATAATTTATGGTCTAAATTAGAATTTTTTATCAAATTTTGTTCCCTGCATACAGATTGATTTAATATAGTTTCTAAAAGAGAATATTGCAATAAGGTAAAAAAATTAATTATTGTTACCATACTGAATAAATTTTATATAGTGCCACTCTACACGATTGACAAAATTATTTTAAAAATAACGATTAATAGAAAGAGAGAATTTCTTTGATTTGCAAATGATAGTCTATGCAATGTTACAAACTGAAGGTTTTTTAACAAAAGAAAATTAGACATTTGCCGTAAAGATACAAGAATGTTAAAGCTTTATCAGAATGTATTATATATAAATTACTAATAACTTATTGTATTATTGGTTGCAAATTATTATTATACATAATGTAATAATACACATTGTGCTATATAATTGAAAAGAAAACATTATAAATATATATAAGGATTTTTTTTATATCATTGAATGCATTCTGTTAGTTTGATGAAAAGTCTTATCAATACGACAGCATCCATATTAATGTGTATTGAAATCATATAGAAGTAGTTATTTTATTTATTTAAAAGTAGTAATCACGTAAATACTTATTTATTCAAACATTCCTTATTCATCAAACCATTAAAACTCGAAATGCGATCTGCTTATTAAATACTGTTTGTTAACATATTTCTGCAATGTTTGTTTCGTTTTATTTAACATTGTTTTAGATTGTTGTATTGTATATAATTTTGTACGTACGTTAGATAAGTAAAATATTGTGTTTTTATAAGCTTGTCGACATTGCACAAAACGACATGTAACCAATTAGCTTACAATTAGTGTAAGGTATTTTGAGAATGAAGAAAAAACTTTTGCTCAATAGAAAAAGATGTATAACAATGCTTGAGCTAACGTACTTTAATTTATGTTTAACTATATCCAGTTTTTGTATTAATTAATAGTATAGTATAGATGAGAGGTTTTTTTATATATTGACTGTACTGGCTTAGCCTAATTTAATATGTCAGAATAAGAGAATAAATGATTCTCATGATAACGTTAAAGCTTCTTATATAGGTAAAACGTTGAGATATTGATAATTAATAAAATAAGATAATTGGCACTTGAAAAATTAAAATTTAGTACAATAATAATCCTCGTGCTTTTCTTAAATAAGAAGAGTATATGTTTGTATTTCAGATATATGCTCTATCTCGTGTGCACGCGCGCGATATAGCACAAATAAAATTTTTAAAACTATTTGTAAAAGGCTGATATCAACCATAGTAAAATTGATATTTTTTCATCAATAAAATACGTGAAAGTATGATAAATAAAACAAATGAAAAGCATGCATGAACGGTTATATCTTGTAGAGTTTATGTAAATTAAATAATGATCTGTTGTATACAAGTAATGTAATATGCATATTTTATATTTCTGTAAAATTTTTATTAGATACATTATCAGAAAAATCACTTTTATATAAAAACCAGATAGTTATTTTTAATAGAATGCATGTATATTTAAATTATTCACACAAATAAACATATATACCTGGGAAAACTTATCTTATTTAATTTTACAAAGGAACGAATAATATGAGACTACAACATGAAAATATTAATTATTAGCTGTCTTCATGGCTTTCTCTAAGCATTTGGAAGCGGCTTGATGAAGTTTTTTATCCATTTTATCTGTAATATAAAATAAAAAAATTTAATTCTGTTGCAATATATTAATTATAAATAATGGAAATTGTTGATTATTTTTTATTGTTACTTACAAATTTTATGTTTTCCTTTCATAGGAAATTGTATTGGTAACATGTAAGAATTCTCACATATGAAGACATAAGGACTCTCACTTTCTCCTTCTGGATATAATTTTCTATATTCTTGTTGAGATAGAACGTCAGTTACCATTACACAACCTAACAAACAGCTCGTAGGATAATTTTCAGGGAATTTAATTTTGTCTAGAATCATCAAGATAAATGTAATAAAAGATAAAATAAGTATTTCAAGATACATATATTTATTTTTTCTAACCATTTTTTAATACGCGGCAGAATTGCTTTATGTTAGATATTTCTTCAGAAGAAGGTACTTTAGCAGCTGATGCTATCCATAATCTTCCTCTATGTGAAGAATACCAATTTCTACCCTCATGACTAGTAACATTAAGATCATGTTAATGTCATTCTGATTATATGAATTATTTTTTAATACATTACTTACGTTTTTATTCCTGCCACTAGCAAAGATGCATAAGGCTGATGCATGCTCAAACACAGACCTTGATCAAACATTTCTAGAAATTCTTTATCTTGTACTCTGCCTTCTCTATTCCATGTGTGATTTTCAATTCGTGTGCTTGTCCTGAATATTCCCATCTCAATAAACTTAATAACAATATATAAAATAATATTAACATAATAACAATATATAAAAATATATAATATAATTATTTAGGCTTAATAATAGAAATAATAGAAATAAATTTCTGTATAATTCATTATTAACTAAATTGTAAAAAATTTACAATCTTACTGTGGGACGATCAAATTCTATCGTTGGACAAATATTTGTATTTTCAAAGTTATCATATGATATTGTTTCGTCAAGCTCTTCTGATTGCAAATTAATGGATTGATCTTCATCAACTATCACTCTTCCCATAAAATCTATAGCAACTTTTCTATCTAAACGCGATGCATGCTTGCGTGTTAATTCTTCCTCTTCTTGCTTCTGTAACTTCTTACGCTCTTCATGGGATAACCAAATACTATTTGACTGATAATAATCGGATTCATCATCAATTACTTTGGTACGACGGGCACTATAAATTATTTTTATGATTGACAATTAATGTACAGAAAATTTATGACAATTAATATATAGAAAATTTTTAGAAATACAAAAAATATATACCTATTCCGATCAAATTCGAGAAGTTTATCTCTTTGTTTAAGAGAGTCTTCAAGATTCTTATATGGTTTTTGATCCATCAATTTATTATACAAGTTATCACCCTGTTTAGTATTACTTCCAAGTAATACTTGTTCATCCGGAGAACAAACAAGTTCTCCACAACAGAAACATGGTCCTGAGCCTTCTTGTACACAAACTATTCTTCCACAATTAAGACAGTTGTTAATCAATGCATGTCTGTTTGCTTCGCAATCACATTTATGCCTTCCTGAAAAAAAAAATATTTACACAAAATTCTATATATATATATATATATATATATATATATATATATATATATATATATATAAATATTTTATATATATA
>Ga0157363_1007423_pt1 | contig 10387 bp, 11 predicted proteins | sample AttsexASBM1_FD_111477 | JGI IMG/M metagenome (GOLD analysis project Ga0157363, IMG submission 111477) | Fungus gardens microbial communities from leaf cutter ant in Ribeirão Preto, State of São Paulo, Brazil - Atta sexdens ASBM1 | ecosystem: Host-associated > Fungi > Mycelium > Unclassified ...
AATACTTAAATATTTAATGTTTAATTAATAGTAAAAAAATTTTGTATGATAAAATTTATTATAGTAGTTATATTTATGAATTTTATAGTTATATATAATAATTATAATTATATTTTATTATAATTTATTTTTATTGTTATTTGTCAGGGTTTTTAATAATTTTTATATTTATATATAAGGATATTGAATGATTTAATATTATAATAATATTGGGGTGTAATTATTATTCAATAATATTAGTAATTAAGATTTTGGATTTTGAGTTTAATATGTGTTTAAATGAATGTATTGGATAAAATTATTAATTTTTATTAATATATTAGTAGTATTAATTATATTTTTTATATTTATAGATTTGATTTTATTTTATTTAATATTTGAAATTAGTTTAATTCCTTCTTTTTTTTTAATTATTTATTGGGGAAGGAATTCAGAGCGATTAAGTGCTGGGTATCATATAATAATGTATATATTATTAATTTCATTTCCATTATTAGTTTATATTTTTAATACATATATATATATATACATATATGGGATAACTGAAGTTTAGGTGATAAGAATAGTGAGAACTATAGATACTTATAATTTTAATTTTTGAAAATTTTTAATAATTTATATGGAATTTTTTTTTAAATACCTATTTATTTATTTCATGTTTGATTACCTAAGACCCATTTTGTAGCCCTGGTATACGGGTCAATAGCTTTAACTGGCGTATTATTAGAAATAGGAAGGTATGGGTAAATTCGATTAATAGAGATATATTATAAAGTTGGAGTTAAATATGGATATATTATTTTTAGGGTAAAAATTACTGGGAAAATTATTGTTGGAATTACGTATTTAGTTCAGGTTGAAATAAAAAGAATAGTAGCTTATTCATCCATAGTTCATATAAATTTAATGTTATGTAGATTAGTAATTTTTTATAAAGTAGGAATATTTGGCAGGTAATGATAATTTCTCTTGCTCTGTGTTCTTCAGGGATATTTTATATAGTAAATTTATGAGCGATTGGGGAGGCTTGTTGTTTTTAAATAAGGGTTGTTTTTAAATAAGGGTGTGAGTGAGAAATTTTCACCCAACTAAAAATAGTTTCCCGTACCAGCCTTTTAAAAATAATGATAATTTAAGTTAAAATTAATATAAAAATTTTTATTTTCAAACTATTAAATTACTTATTAATTATAATTAAAAAATAACTCTTTCCTCTATTTTCCCTATTAGCTTAATAATCCGAGAAAAATAATTTTTATTTAAAATTATACTAAACTAAATATTTCTATTTTTAAAATTTATTTTATTAACTAATATTCTTTTAAAAATAATGCCATTTTTTATATAATAATTTATACTTATATGTATCAATTTTTATTACTTAACTTATCCCTTATCTGTTTTATTTAACTTTTTACTAATATAAATGTCGCCCTTTACTTATACTTATTCATTACCTCAATTTATTAAATAAATTCGTTTAAGTTATTAATAAAAAATATTTATTCTCCTATTATCTTTTAAAAATTAATTAAATATCATTAAATTAATTTGAAAACATTATTTATTATAAAGTAATATTTTTTTATGCCATAAATAATACCTTTAATAATACCTTTACATTAATTTTTTTAAGTACATTAATATTTATTTTAATTCCTTTTATATATTTTTTTATATTACCACCCTCTAATTTATTCTATAAACCTAATAATAATAAAATTCAACATCAATATAAATCTCATAAAATTTTTTTTTAATTGATTATGATAATAAATCTCTTTTCTGTTTTTGACTTTACCACTTCTTCCAACTTATACTTAAATTGATTAAATATTTTTATTTTCTTATTCATCTTATATTAACAATTTTGACTCTTACTATCCCGAATTACAAATTTATGAAATTTATTTACTAATTATATTTTTAATGAATTAAAAATCTTAATTAATTACTCTTTTTCAAATATTATTATTTTTATAAGACTTATTTTATTTCTTTTTTTAAATAATTTCCTAGGACTTTTCTCCTATATCTTCACTGCTTCAAGTCACATAAGATTTTGTCTTTCTATGTCACTTATACTTTGAATGGGGCTAATATTATACTGAATTATAAATTACTTATGTAACTTATTAATTAAATTTAACCCATTTAACCCATCCAGAACTTCTTTTATACTAATACCATTATACTAATATCATTTATAGATTTTTATTTTATTTTTTATTTATTATCGAATCAATTAGCTTAATTATTCGCCCTTTAACATTATCTCGAACACTATTGGACGGAATATAACGATGTGCAATTCCGTCTAGAACCTTTAGATGAGTCCGAACGCTGTGATCGAGATGATTTCGAGGAAGCGTATTATGCGTTATCCGTTAAGATCCGCGATCTCATTTCCCCTTCGCCAACATTGCGAACGTCCATCTTTTCTCTGTCCTCTTCGAGTGTTCGCGATTCAGATAGTAGTATGCACATCCGATTGCCTAAGCTAAATTTATCGACATTTTCCGAGTATGATGAATAGTTCCCGTTTTTCAATATATTCAACTCGGTTATCCATTTCAACACCTCGCTCTCAAATACACAAAGATTTCAGTATCTGCGAGCGTCACTCACCGGCGACGTAATCAGCGCTGTAATCAGTTCATTAGAATTGTAGCTAATTACGATGTCGCGTGGGCAATTCTCAAGGAGCAATATGACAACATGATTATTCAAACTCATGTCAATGCTATATTGGATTTGCCGACTATGACAAGGGAAAATCCAATCGATCTCAGAAGAATCTCTAATGAGGTCGCGAAACATTTGCACGCCCTTCAGGCATTGAAATATTCCACGATGCACTGGGATCATCTTCTCATCCCCATTCTAATCTCTAAACTTGACTCACTCACGTTACGCGAGTGGGGAACGTCCTTAACGGGCCACGAGCCGCCGCCGCTCAAACAGCTGTTAGATTTTATCGCTCATCAATGTAAGGTGCTCGAGACTATCACAAGAGCTAGCACCACTTCCACAAAGAAAATCGCAGCCAAATGTTAAGCGGTCATGCGCGGCTACCGTTAAACCAAAATGCAACTTCTGTCATGCAACACGTCATTTATTATTGCAAAAATTTCGTGGCACTTCCAGTATCACAAAGGGTCGTGGAAATTTGCAGTCGCAAACTTTGCATCAATTGCTTGCACTCCTCTTCTCGTGCATCAAGTAAATGCACTTCCGGTCAATGCAAGCTCTGCCAGGCAAAACACAATACGCTATTTCATATGCCCTCTGCCGCGGACCCATCGACTAACAATACCGATAAGGAAGTTGCATCTAAGGCAATTCCTCCTCCTTCCCTCCTATCGAATTATACTTTAGAATCATCTAATAACGAATAAACCATGCTTTCAACTGCGATTGTGCCCATCTGCGGCAGCGACGGCTCGCGCAGAGCGTGTCGAGCTCTGTTGGATTGCGGATCGCAAGCGAACTTCATAACCAAGAAATTTGTGGAAGCTCTCGATTTAGAAACGTCTCTATCTCAAGTCTCTCGATCTGCGGCGTCAATGGCACAGTAACCTCGACCAATTATGTGGTTGGAATCAAATTACAATCGCGACTCAACTCGTACACCGCGGCTATCAAATGCATCGTTACTGATCGGATAACTGACAAAATTCCAACTTTCTTTGGGGTGGGACAAATTTAATCTTCCGCGCAACATTTGTTTAGCTGATCCGCGATTTCACATATCGGATATTGATCTTTTAATCGGTGCGGACTTGTTTTGGAATCTGATATGCGTTGGTCAAATCAAGTCTTCGAACAAGCACCCAACTTTCCAAAAAACACGACTGGGCTGGATTTTGGCGGGTCGTTTGGATAGCACTACATCAACCTCAAAGGTTCACTCGTTTCACGCGTCCATAACCAATGCGAAATTACACGAACATGTCAGTCGTGCCTGGCAAATAGACGATATTTCCACGCAACCGAACAATTACACAATGGAGGAAAACATTTGCGAGCGTCACTTTTTAGACAACGTGTCTCAAAATTCTCAAAGTAGATATACAGTCAAGCTTCCAATCAAAGAACAAATATTGAATAACATTGGCGACGTAAGTCTGCTCTCAAGTGATTGAAGGGCATCGAGAGACGTTTCAAGCGCGATCCTGCACTTAAATTTCAATACGCGGTGTTTCTCGACGAATATTTATCGCTGGGACATATGCGTAGAGCCAGCCACCCACTGCGGAAGAAACAATATCGTTTTATCTTCCACACCATTGCGTCTTCAAAACAATCGAGCAAACATCGAAAATCCGTATCATATTCGATGCATCTTGTCACAGCAGTTCCGGCGTATCGTTAAACAACGCGTTTCTAGTGAGACCGACTGTCCAACAAGATTTGATCTCAATTTTAATGCGTTTCCGCTTTTTCATTTATGTCATCACCGCTGACATCATAAAAATGACATCGGCAAATTTTAATGCATCCATCTCAGACACGCCTGCAGAGAATTCTCTGGCGCAACAATCTCTTTGCTAATGTCGATACGTACGAACTCACCACCGTCACTTATGGTACAGCTTCCGCGTCTTCTTGGCTACCAGATGCCTTAAGCATTTGGCTAGTGGAGTAGTCACACTCATCAATTCACTCGCGATTCGACATGCGTCCTTCGAGATTTTTATGTCGATGACATGTTCACCGGAGCGGATACAATCGACGAATTAAAACTAATTCGCGATAAAACTATTCAACTATTAAAATTAGGAGCATTCGAGTTAAGCAAATGGACCTCGAATTGCTCTGAATTATTAGAAACAAACAATCGTGACCGTGTGCCGGTCATTATCAGAGATAATGCTGCGAACTCATGTTCATTCTGGGCATGCAATGGAATCAGTGCCAGGACACATTTCAATTTCTCTGCAAACTTGATACAGAACCTCACGTTGTCAAAACGAGTCATACTTTCCGAGGTCGTTAAATTGTTCGATCTTCTGGGCCTTCTGGATCCAGTCATTGTAATCGCAAAACTCATCTTGCAAGATTTGTGGCTATCTAATGGGACGAGTCCGTACCTCAGGACATCCACACTCGTTGGATCGCTCTCAGAACACAGATGAGTAATTTGAATCAATTAAAAATTCCTCGATGCATTAAATTTAATGTTCACCAATCGTAGAAGTGCACGGATTTTGCGCCAGCCAACGCGCGTTCGGAGCCTGCATATACCAAGCTCGGTTTCAACCATCACTCCAAGTTGCTGTGCTCAAAGTCTCGTGTCGCGGCGCTCAAAACCGTTTCGTTACCGCGATTAGAGCTATCGGCCGCTTTATTATTGGCGCACTTAATCAACAAGGTTAGAGAGTCTTTGGAGTCTCTCTCGCAATGCCCGACTTATTTATGGTCGGACTCATTATCGATTGCATTAAACTGGATAACCTTCCCCTTGCGGCGGTGGTTAGTCTTTGTGGCAAATAGGATAGGTGAAATTTAGCGCCTAACAGAAGTCGAACGCGTCATATCGCATCCCTCGACAACCTTGCCGACACATTGTCGCGTGGGATAAATCCCTATGACTTAATCGATGCTGAGAGGTGGAATGCCCCCAAATTTCTAAAATGGGACGAAAAACACTGGCCGCCCCCAGAGTCTTCCCGCGTTTAGGCAATGACCTTCCTGAACAAAGGAAAATCCTCTTAGCTGCTGCCACTTTCCATCCTTGCATCATCGACGATTTGCTAACAAGTATTCCAATTTAAACAAAATATGCCGCATCATAGCGTATTGTTTAAGATTATCCAAGGCTCACCAGGAACACAGAATATCTACTTTTGTGTCCCCCGTTGAAACATCTATTGCCTTAGATTGTATTTGCAGAACAGTGCAACAGCGAGCGTTTTATCGCGAATATGAAGCACTAATCAAGAACGAAATAAATACTTCTAGTAATATCTTATCGCTATCTCCATTCTTAGATGAAAGCGGACTAATGCGAGTTGGTGGGAGGTTAAAAAATTCGAAAATCTCGCGTTCAATGCGTGCCAATTCTCCTGCCACGCAAACACATATTAACTCAGCATATTATAGAGCGTGAGCACAGACTCGAAACTTACACGCAGGTTTGCAAGCCACGATGGCTTTCGTGCGCCAACGCTTTTGGTCGCTATCATTGCGATCCACGGTACGTGGAATAATACAAAAATATAACTGTTTTAAGGCCAAATCTAATCAATCAGAGGCCTTAATGGGCTCATTACCGGCCGAGTTAACATATTTAGATCTTTCTCTCGCTGCGGCGTAGACTATGCCGGGCCGCTCTTGTTACGTGAGGGAAAGCGTCGAAACACGTGGAGTCACAAAGCGTTTCTTCACACTTTTTGTGTGCTTCGCCACGAAGGCGGTCCATCTAGAGTTAGTAAGTGATCTTACGTCCGAAGCCTTTATTGCCGCTTTTAAGCGATTCATTTCGCGTAGAGATAGATCCACGCATATATTCAGACAACGGAACCATTTTCGTGGGCGCGCATAAACAAATTCAAGAATTATACGACATGTACAATGATCCACAAGTCCAGTCCGAGATTAAAAATTTTCTTCGCGAATTAGAAATTTCTTGGAGCTTCATTCCACCTAATGCACCTCACTTTGGAGGTTTATAGGAGGCAGCCGCAAAATCTGCAAAACACCATTCAAATCGTGGGTAAGGCTCATTTGACCTTTGAAGAAATGCAAACGACCCTCTGTGAAATTGAGACGATCCTCAATTCGCGTCCCCTCTTACCATAAAGCGCCGACCCTAACGACCTAGCGTATCTAAGTCCGGGATATTTCTTGGTTGGCACGACTTTGAATAATCTTCCTTGCGTTGACTTGAGCGATATCAACGAAAATAGGCTACTACGGTGGCAACGCGTAGAGCAAATCCGGCAGCATTTTTGGCGCAGGTGGAGTAATGAATATCTTCATTCTCTACAAGCCCGGACCAAATGGATGGCTAGCAAGGGAACTCAGCTGTCAACTAATCAATTTGTGCTCATAAGGCAACCGAACCTAATTCCGCTTCAGTGGGCAATGGGGCGGGTCCTGGAGGGTTCATTCTGGTCCCAACGGCATTGCTCGCACCGCAATTGTCAAGACTGTCAAGGGTTCCTACGTGAGGCCACTGTCTAAACTATCAATATTATCAATTTAAGCCTAGTCTATGCGTTATTAAACATTTAACTATTACCTTTAACTATTACCTTCTGATTATATCGTATCTCGTGCAAGCTTCTTTTTACCTTCAAATAAGAATGATTTATTATGATTGTTTCTCACTTATTATATTGCTTGCGTACTTAGATGTTAATCCGTCTTGATCTTCAGTGCAATGACTAAATATGATATTAAATCATATCAGAGCAATTCGTGTTTTATGTTACATTAACGAACTCATGCTTGTACGTCACATTGAAAGTCAACCCTTTCAAGGCAGGCGTGTTCGGTATCCTTATCGTTCACGGCGTCTAGTTATATCGTCTAATCGCATCGATGAAAAATCGATCAATCCACGAGGTGTCGATTGCTAACGACGCATGCGTCATGCGTAATCGATCGAAAAAATATCAGATCATCATGGCCGCTCTATCTGTTTCATCGATTACAGGCGTCTCATCTCATGGAAAAGTATCGCCACGCTACCGATAAGATCTTTTCCGTATCCACTGTAAACTTCGCCCACTTTTGAGGCCTATTCAATAAAAATTTGGAAAGCAGAGAAAATCTCATTTTTTTCGACCGAGTGCCCTCGAAGCATTAATACCGCGGGAAACGCTCGGACGGTGATCGCCTGACCGCACCATTACGAGTTCATCGTGCGTGCAGTAAGATCGCCAACAAACTTTTTTTTGTTAACCACTATTTAATAAACAACGAGCGACGGCTAAAATTTGTTCAAATATTCGGGGGCATAACCTTGACAACATATGTCAAGGTTATTAGAGAATAATAGTCCCTTATACCACATAATTACAATATTTATTTTGACCAAATATGTTTCTTCGCTATTTGTTTTTTCATAATTTTGTTGTTATATAAAAGAAGAACCATCGAAGAGAATGATACATGGACGAACTACAAGAAATATTTAAAATGACAGCTTTAGTAACATGACAGAGCTTACATAATTTTCCATTAGCACATAATTTTCCTTAAGCGTTATAGTTATTAAACTTCATTAGAAGAAATAATTACAAAATGCTTAAATATGGTTTTATAATTATGCTACTGAATACATGCAGTCTCATTTACTTATGTATTATTCAATTACTTATATTTATAAGATTCTTCTTATTTAAAATTTGATTTATTCATATTGGACACTCAATATTGTTTATCCCTTTGAAACATGACATTCTCTTCTAGTTATTAGTTATTGCGAAGAATATTATTTTGACCTCGGTACTTTAAAAATACCTGCTAGTCTGAAGACACTTGCCTGGCAAAAAGGAAATACCGATTTGATTCCCGCCAAAGTAATATTTTTCGTAATAAATTATTCATAGTTTTTAGATTTCATCAATATATGACAATTAATATTCTTGTTAAAAAATACTTATTAGCATAAAAAAATTATTAAATTGCTTGTATAATTTAATAAATAATATTACCATTCTGGTTCTGCTCATAAAGGCGTTTTATATTCGGAAAACTATTTCGGCAATATGCAGAATGTATATAAATCCACACAAGAAATATATATTTAAGATCCGCTTCGACCAAATATAGGGTTCTTATTTAACGTATGATTTATATACTTATATTTACATGTTAAATAAATCAAATACAGAATCAAATTTCATAAAAAGAATTGGATTGGATAACGAGTATTAAAATAATGTTTCTTTCATTGTTTTAAAAAACCGATGTCACCTGTCATGTTCCCCAATTCGCTAAACATTTGATCAAGATGCTGGAAAAAGCAAATATGAAATGTATGCAAGATATCGAAATTTTTAAAAACTTGCCGTTCATAAATTCGAAAATACTTGTGATTTTCTTATATTTTACAATACAAAAACTTAAATATCACAGTGAAAGAAATCATAGAGAAGTTTTTAAAAATGTATTTAAAAAAGGAAGAATAGAAAATTCAAATTAATGTCTCTATATTTTGTTCCTAAATTACATAAAATTGAAAATTTATTTTTTTTCAATACTTTTGTTACTTTTTGAAGTACTCTACTTAGATCATCACAAACAACATCATTGCACAAAATTTAACAGGTAAGCATTTTAAAGTAACTTTCTAAATTTTTAAATTCAAAAAACTTTTTAAAAAAAATTGCTACAATGCTTTATCGCAAAGATATCGAATTTTTTATTATGTAAAGTTTTATTGCGTAAAAACTTAATTTTTTTTAATGACCTGATTCCATATAATGGAAAACTTTTCAAAAATCTTTTTCCATCATCAACATATTTTATAAAACTGAATCGAAATTTTATAAACTAAAAATTCGATATTTTTGTAAAAAGTAATTGTAGCAATATTTTTCAAAAAGCATTTTAAAAGTTTAGAAAGTCTATTTTGAAATTGTCTATTAAATTTTATCCAATGATGTTTCATCCAGAAAGAATGTTTTAAAAAATAACAAAAATATTCAATTTTATATAAATTATCATTTTCAATTTTATAATTTAGGAAGATAATACCATACAACAAATTGGACGCACTAGTAGATATTAAAGCCGTTATATACCGATTCAATCTATGTAAAAGTAAAATGTAAATATTTTGTAAAATTAATATAATAAAAATAGGGCTACGAGAGCTAAGCAAGATCTTAGTGCTGAGTTATCATAAAACAAAGTTTTGTTTCTATATACGTTTCGACACTAATGGGGTCATTTTTAATGTTAAAATTGATATTGGGAGTACAAATTAATTCGGTCCGTTTCCCTAAAGATAGCTCCAGTTGTTGTGAATGGTTCATAGTAACAGCTGATTTTGGTGGTTTCAGAGAGATTAAACATCTGCTAATAATATTCAGTTTATATCACTTTCGTACAAAGTTTCATACAAAAACCTTGATTTTTACTGTGTTTGAAATGTCGAATTTTGTATTAACCAAGTAGCATTTGCGGGAGATTTTGATTCTCTGCTTTAATTAGAAGAAAAGTGCGACCCATCGAATGTTTGTCGAAGTTTATGGTGATTACTGCTCCAACTGATAAATCATGTAGGGAATGGTTTCGACGTTTCAAGGATGGAGATTTCAGCGTTGAAGACAAGCCTCGCTCTGGACAACCAAAAAAATTCGAAGATAAAGAATTAGAGGCATTACTCGAAGAAGATCAGAGTCAAACGCAAGAGGAGCTTGCAGAATCA
>Ga0157363_1007424_pt1 | contig 10387 bp, 3 predicted proteins | sample AttsexASBM1_FD_111477 | JGI IMG/M metagenome (GOLD analysis project Ga0157363, IMG submission 111477) | Fungus gardens microbial communities from leaf cutter ant in Ribeirão Preto, State of São Paulo, Brazil - Atta sexdens ASBM1 | ecosystem: Host-associated > Fungi > Mycelium > Unclassified ...
ATGCTAGAATCTATTTGAATCCGCTTTATCTCCATAACGTATGGTGTTACGGAATTATAGGCTTGGTCTCTTATTGATAGGTTGGCTGCCTAGAACACATAGAATCGCTTAGGTTTTGTCGAAGCTAAGGGGATATTCCCTACGGCTCTTTCACCCTTCGAGCTGGCTGGCGATACCGAGGTTTAATTAAGTTCTGGCCGATCCAATGGGAGGAAGTCTCGAGAGCTTCGGAGAGAACTTGCTCGTGGTTTCTCCAAATACATTCAGTAGTCTTGCAATTAAACTACTATTAGAATATTCTTATTATTCTTGCAAAAATCATTAATTTACAAATCAAAAATAAATTTTCATACCACCACAATATAGAATAAAATACGTATAATTGAAAAAGTGAAGTAAAAAATGTGAAGCACATAACACAAAAGTAAATCGTAATAATTTTTACTGCACGTTAGATTAATTTCGAATGAATCGGATAATTGCATAGAGTATAAATTAGGGATGCATGAGATCATAAAATTACCGGATCCCGGATATCGAAAGATAGAAAATGACTTCTAAAAAAAAAAAGGGGAAGCTTATAGAGAAAAAGATTGTAATTTTAACAACAATGTAATGAGATATTATAATATCATGAATATGCATACTTATTTTTAGAACATTTGTATAAGAAAAAATCAACAATTTAATGATCATCAAATTTCTACCGGATATATTCCCGAATACTAATGACATCCGGCTATCCGGATAGTAAAAAATTGCCAGATAATATCGGATACCGGATACTTTCCAGATATTCGATGCATCCTTAGTATAAATAAAAAATGTATACGCAAAGATAAGATATATGTTAGCAAAGCTGCTGCTATAATTAAGGCTTACTTACTAATAAAGATAAGATGATTAGAAAAGGGATAAAAAGAGGTAAATCGTAGAATAAAAACTGAACTAGATTATAAAACAAAATGTAAATTAGGTAGAACGTAAACAGAATTTAAATAGGAATATACGTACATTGAATTTGTAAAAAATGAAATTCAGTAAAATGGATAACCACAGGATGAAAGGAGGAAAGTGAGGAGAAAGATTTAATATAGAAAGTAATAAATTAAAATGTAAGAGAAAAAACGGGACGAGTTAATAATAAATTAGAAACTCTAATAATAAATTAGAAAGTATGTGCGAGTTTTTTCGAGATACATCGCCAAGTTTAGTAGATTTATTGTTTCTTGCTCGTTAAGAAGAAGAAAAATCAAAAGAAACAGAGTTCCCAAGACTTGAAGCAAAGTTGAAAGCAAGGTCAAGCGACGATTGAAAGACGCCGATCTACGCACGCTTCGTGACGAGAATGTTCCGATAAATGACTCAATTCCCACAAATAGCCAATTCATGAAAGGAACTGAGTCACGTTCGTGAGAAAGATCTCAGAAATAGTTAGACTGAGTTTACAATGTTTTCTCTGAGATAATTATTGTCCTTTTTTCTTTCTGTTAGATCATTTACAGCAAATTCGGTTGGACGTTAGCTCTGATTCACATTAAAGTCATTGACTTAATTTATATACTGATTTAATTTAAGTGTAAAAATAAAATGTAAATATTTAGAATTATAAAATGCATACTTAATCTCTAATAGCGCAATAAAATGTATGAGGATTTCACGATTTAACCGATTTCTATATTTATATTAAACATCTTTCATCAATTTTTTTTACAGCAATTTTTTTTTAATGTGTACAGAGTCCAATGAAATTAGCTACTAGAAGAATATGTAAAAATTATATTCTTAACTCTGCGTCTGCCATGTGGAATTTTGCATCTTCCATTCTGGGTGTTCGAGCATCGAGAATAGATTTTTATATTGTTCCCGTATAAAAATCTAAAAAAAATTTTATATACTTTATTAATCGTGCGTTTCACGCAGATTCTTGCGAATGATCTGTGATCAATTGTATAAGTTTACTAATTGCGGTCGGTACGTAAAAAAAGGAGAGAAAAAAATTGACTATTCGAATATTCTCCTCACATTCGACTGTGATTGGTCAATTCTTACAATTACAATCACTTACACCTACGCTTATACAATTAGAAACAGATTTTAAATTTACAGTGTTTGACAAATTATTGCGGATAAATTGGTATTGATATGTAAACTATTGATACTAAAAGCGCGAAAAATTCTGCGTGTATTATTAGCGTCGTAAAATTTTTATCGGACGTGGTATAACTTTATTAGATATAGTAACAACGTCTGCTTTAGGCACAGTAAACTATAGTACCCGTTTCCCGTTTCATCGCCGTTCTTAGCTAGGAAATAGCATCTCATCACGGTCGCCATAATAATGTCGAGGAATTTCTCACCCTCGCGTTAATCCGTATTTAGATGAATTTTTTAAATGCCACGTTTCTCCGTAAAATCTCGCAGTTTAAACACAGTAATCTCACATTTAACAAGATAATCTCCACTTGCATAATTTCGCCCCTTCGTAGGAGCGTGTGTTTACGCCGCTAATTTTCCTTCACGTCCTCCCATGATTTAATGCCTTTCATGCTTAACGTCTATAACGAGCACCTTCGCGATCGCAGATTCGTCCCGCCTTATGAAGACAAACCTCGGCAAATCGCCTCTAAAACCTGTTTATACTGGAAGTAACAAGATCGTTTCGTCATCTCACGGGAATGAGCGTTAAAGCACACTTGCTACCAGAAGTCTGACGTTTACCGAGCGTTTATCGCTTCATCATCGAGCCGCCATCGTGAAATCCTCGCGGTCCACAACAGGGCCCTTTATTATGTATTATAAATCGTCCATGTTTTTCGCCGATATTTTTCTCTCTTCTTTTTTTTACGCACCGCAACCAGTAAACCTTTATGATTGGTCGCGGGTCGTTCTGTCATGGAAACGCGGTTAATAAAGTTCCAAGCCGAAAGATGTACGTTTTTTTGTTCATCAAAAACCTCGACTATTCCCCTCTTGCAATTTTATGAGTCTATTTTTTTTTTATGGAACCCGAAAATTCCGCTTTTTCTTTCTTCTAAAATCAGTCTCTTCCAGGCAAGATTTTCAGTTTTTTTTTTACTCACTTGGTGCATCAACTCGCGTATTGCCAGACTCTAACTTGCACGATAAAACGCAATCAAAAACGAATCAACGTCTAGAGCGTGGAAATTTTTTTCACAAAGAAAAAAATGTACGCGTGTTTTTTTTTTAAAGGTCGGCTGCTTTTATACTGGGAGTATCGATCCGCGCCGGATTGCATTTTATTTTGCGGCACCATCGCGCTTTTCATATTTGATATCCGACCGATTGCATCCGCGGCAGTTCCCTCCGCGATATATCGAATACTAATAAACGTGTGAATATTAAATGTCTCGGGATCAATAGAATATTAATAGAGCGCATTGCGCGTTTCACACAGCATTACAAATTGTAGCAGCGGCAGCAATAATCGATCGCGGTACAAAAATTACGTTGCCGAAAGCACGAAGAATTCGTGGAATGTAGAGATTCAAACAGTTTAAATCATACATACATAATTAGTCCGCCATATTTTTCAAAACTTCCTTAAGTTAAAATGAGACAGATAATGCATAAGACGGAATAAAATATCGCATCTCATTCTATCTTATATCTATCTTCTTCTGTTTTCAGTAGGTCCTGAAAAATAGCGTACCAATCAGAAGCTGTCCAAATGACGTCCAATTTCTTACTTGAGGATCTCTAGCGGAATGTTCTTCCTACGTGAGAATTATGCGGATCTGATCTCACCGATCTCTCTAACATCCACGTAAGACTATTATCGCTGGAGTCCTTAGCCCTTAGTCCCTTTGCCGGCATATATCTCCAGGACGAAGCTATTGGCGGTTGCAGGAGAACACCCTGCAACCTCCTGGACAGGACGATTCGTTCGCATTTACGAGCGCCTTCGCTCCGGATTTCAGTTTAGCCCGATAATCTCCAACGGTTGGGCATCCTGGCAAGACCTCTCGGAACATTACTCTTTCTATCATTTCCCTTCGTCTTTTCTCTCTCCAGTCTTTTCTCCTCCTTTTTGCTCGCTCTCTTTCTCTCCTTCACTCACTCTTTTCCTCTGTCGCCATTTTTTCGGTCTCCAGACTGCTGGAGCTTTTTCAAAGCCCGACGTGGCAGGACTTATCAAGCACACCGACTTTCTGGGGATCACCGATTACGTCCTGCAGGTATTACCGGAGAGAAAGAGGTGTCCTGGAAGAAAAAGGAGTCCTTGCGGAAGACGGTACGCGGACCGGTGGGTGGGATTCCATTTCCGGGATTTATGGACGCGTCGCGCGCGCATGCATGTGACTCGCAACGTGATGTCGGTTTCACCGTAATTTCCTCATACTTCACGCTATCGCGACTGCATTTCTTTCTGCCGGCATTTCTGTTGCGAAAGGCGCGCGCCGGCCAACAAACGTTTCCATTCATCAAACGTCCGTCTTCTTAGTAGAGACGTAGTCTTTACAGATCACCGGTAAAAATATATTGCCATTTAATTTATATAGCCTGGCTAATATTATATTCATGCTAGGGGAACAATTTCCTATTTTTATTTTCTCGTCGAGCGCTATCATGTTATAAAGAGCTGAGGAAACCAAGTAATTTTTGATAGACGCTTTGTCTATTTCGTATTGTGTCGTATTGCGTAACATTGCAATAAAAAATCACTGATTTCATTTGAGCGAGGTGAGAGACACTTGTGCAACCGAAGCGTTTCGATCATCGATAACTACTAGTCTAATCTCTAACTGGCCATTCAGGGTATTGAGATACGATCTGAGGCGTGGTCGCACGTCAATATAAGCCGTGACAGACTCGCGTATACACGGTGTTGAAAGCATCGCTTACTTTCTCTATCTTTCTCAGCTAAGGACAACGGAAACGGAACTGAAGAGAATACCGTTTGGTTTCAACTCATGAGTCACACATAGATATCCAATTTTGTATGTATAATACATACAACTATGATCATTGCCAGATCTTATCAAAATAAATAACAATGTTTGCAGCACTCAGTATACTCGCGTCGCAACAGAATAATTATTCCGTACGTTCACCGTGAACTATCGACTTCCAGCCGCACGGCATGACTCTTGCAAGATAATGGACCACCCGGATGTTTTCTTTTATTCGTATCCGTGTACCATTATAGAGCCCCCGAAGGTCTCGCCAGTGAGGTTGAAGGTTCGCGTGACGGTATTGGTTAGGACAGAAATATCCGTCTCGAGAACGTCTCGAGAGGCAATGATTATCGCGCGTAGAAAAGTTGCAGCAGCAACGAGAAGCTCGCGTTTAAAATCATCGAGAGTCTGTCTAACGATCGTCGCTCGAAACCAAGCGCACGACTGAAATAGAAATCTCAAGATCGGCAGCACTTCCAACTGATTAATTTTTAATTTTAGTAATCTAATTTCTTCAGAATAAAATAGTAATTTAATTTATTTTGCTGTCATTATTTATTAAAGACATTTCAAATATATAGTTTCTGCAAAAAGTGAGCAGAATTAAAAATTGATACTTTTCGAATAAAAATAAATGTTGCATATATATAATAAGGTCAACATTTAATATTTAACAATACAATTTTAAATAAAAATTTTCTCATTTTATCTTAATTATTTAAAAAAAATATATATATCTACTTCTTATTGAAATCATTTTTAATTCGGATTTTAATATTATTTTGTTAAAAAATATCAGTAATAATATATCTTTAAGAAACGTCTTTAATTTTTTATATTGATATTGTTATTAATATAAAGAAACTGACTGTTTTTTAATTTAGAATAAATGGCAGGTCAAATTTAGAATATGTCGACAGGAAGGTACACTCGATTGCAATTCACACGATGTAACTCGCGGTAAATCGATAATTTACCGTGCTATGCGACAGCGATTAAATTCATTGTTAACCGGACCTACATTCGATTGTAACTCACGCAACGCAGCAATTAGTTAATTTCATAATTTAGGATACAATAGAAACGAGTGGCATTCGTTATCAACTAACTGAAACAATATCATCAATATTTTCGACGCGTTAAAGATGATGAAGGTAATCTCTACTTGGTGGGGATGACGGTGAGTATCTGTGCACCTGCTGTTATCGTAGAGCCTCTATTACCATTACCGGTACTTAATGCTTTCCGGGTGTTAATGGAAAGCAGACACACGATTCTGGTTACAACCTACGATGAACGAGACTAACGGAGAAAGGGAAAACTGCGGATATTTTATGAGAATCGTAAAGTCAACGCTGAGTGATTCGAAAAGCGGCTTCGATTGTACATCGTGTCTTTAGGCGTCACGAATTGATTAAGTTTGTCAGCAATTAATGTCTTCAGCATTAAGATTAAGCGAACGAGCAGTTTCCGCTGTCTTTTAGAGGAAGGTTCTTGGTGAGTGATTTTGTGTTAAATACCAAGCGTGTGTGTGGGCGGATTTAAAATGAGTGAGCGAGCGGAGTCTGGACGACTCGTGCCAGCTATTTCGTTGGGATGTTATTATGCAAATCGGACCGGCCCCGTTATTTTGTTACGCTTATTACATAATTACGGTAATCGCCGGCATTCCGTGACTACCGCCGTACGCCGACCGTACACGTCATAACGAACCAACGATAATTTCTATTCCGGCTCCGTTACGCAATCGTGAAAACGCACGCGGCGATGCATTTCTGGGGAGAGTCATCGACTCGATACACGAAGCAACTACGTTTTCCTCGACGAGAATCCACAGCACGATCTTTACGAGCCTTGGATAAGTTCATGGAGTATAAGTTTCCGGAGTAATAAATTCACGCAACGCTGCAGAAGCGTCGTAATTGACCAGGAAACGGGGAGTAAATCAGCAGACGCGGTCTAATAGAACTCGACGGTAAATTATCGCCCGACGACTCGCTCGCAAAATACTCCGGCGTCACGCGGATTAATTTGCATAATTAATCTCGGCCCGCGCTCGCCCATGCTAACGTTCAACTTTTCAGCGGACGCGATACTAACGAAGCGTAATCTAATTTACTCGCCGGCCTGCCTCGAGTCGAGGCCGAGTACTTCAGAATTAGAGACACTCGAGTCTATCAACACAAAAGAGTTTCCCGCGAGTAAACGTTACAAAGTGTTCGATACAAAGCGTTTTATGTTTAAGAACTATTAAACGAAGATTAACTCGTTTTACAGTTAAATTCATAATATCATATTATAGCTAATTTGAATAATTTCCATACTGTTAGATATTAAAGAAGCAATGATAATTTAATCATAGTTAATAACATTTTGTTATGTTTAACCTTCATGTCAAAATATAAATCAATCCATTTCAGTGGTTAATTTCAAAATAAACAATGTCCACATTAATGTTGTATTTTAGTAAATAATAAACTATATTTGAATCAAATTTAATATATTTTCTTGAATTAAATTGTCGAACTCTATTGTTTCAGTTAAATAATATATTGAGTAGGAGCAATGGCTCCTATAATCTATAAAAATAATTAAAAATTACTCAAATTGAGTACAGTTTGACAATACGAATTTAACAATGCATAGTCACTTATTGCTCCTATTTAATACGTTAATTTAATTAGAATGGAATTAAATAACTCTAAGAAATGTATTAAATTTAACTCAAATTTAGTTTAGTATTTATTAAATGTATATATTAATATGGACATTGTTTATTTTTAAATGTTGTTTATTTAACCACAGAAATGCATTGACATTTTGACACACGTGGAAGTTAAAAATAGCAAAATGTTATTTAACTTAAGGGACTGAATTACCTTTGATATCTAACATCTATAATTAACTTTCCGCCTACAATGTTGGACTTTAAAGGTGTAGACGATTTTTTTATTGTGAATTCTGATAGATAAACATATAAATCTGAAAAATAAATATAATCTAACTTCTGTGATAGTAAAAATTCATTGTTAAAGTTTTCATAAATATATAAGAATTTTTTATAAAGTCCGAAACAACTGTAAAAATCTGAAGATTAAGGGGGTTATGCGGGATAAAGATTGAAAATTTCACCAATGAAAGGGTCCCCAAATAACATAAAGTCCAAAATCGGGATATCTTTTAGATCGGTATAAATACAATTTTAAGATGCCATGACCCAATCACACAACTGCATCTTAAGAGATTATATAAGCCAATCTTAAAATAAAAACCGAGACTATGAAAGACTGTGAATATATTGTAGGCTTTTAAACAATTCTCGCAAAGATGTTTTAAACGTCTTATGTCTTGAATTTGAATTTTTTTCAAATTATTTTCTGGATAATTATGAAAAGTATAACGTGTGCACAAGAAATGAAATTAATTGATTTCTCAAAAAATAGATTGTGTCGCATAATTAATGCTGCGTTCCACTTAACGCTTGCAACGCTCGCAAACATCGTTTGTCGTTGTTTAATATTTGATTAACAACAAGGATAAAATGACGGATTCTACGAGCGTTGCGGGCGTTAAGTGGAACGCACTCTAAATAAAAAATTTAAATATAATTTCTGTCAATATATTCAATTCCACATAAATCGTGTATGTCCACGTACCATTTTCCTATCGTACTATTTTCTTTCCGAAACATTTTTCTCACCTGTATCATCACACGTGCTTTATTCCAAATGATCTCAGTGCTGCCTACATACGAACTTTGTGTCAGAAAACGCGAGGAATTCGCAAACTACTCCGCCGAATTCCAACTGTTCTTGCGAAGCGAGTTGTCTCCCGGATGCGCCCTCCCGTGAAGTTATATAATTCCAACTTTGGGGGTCAAAGTGACCCCGAATTCCGCATGTGAAGCTACCTTTAAACCAACCCTAGAAATTGAGGCAACTGTCGGGAATGTAACTCGATCGAATATTCCGTTCTCCTTTAAATGCAATCAGGTTTAAAAATTACATGATTCTAGATAGATAAATCCGTTCCGTTCTTTTTTTGTTATCTGAGACATCTCCGCAAATTCCGATTTTAGAATGCAACAGGGCACCTCCCTCGCGGGAAATATAGTGCTTTTTGCTTCTGTGCTGTTCATTTATGCAATTGTAATGCACCGCAATAAAATATTCAGTATAATCGTCACGGGTAGAAAATGCGTGACAGAATAACGGTAGAGTGCGAATAATAATTCACGCTCGCTTATCCCCACATGCATCGTGAATATTACACGCGCTATTATGCTAAATTTTTTCGGTATTACATTTCACTGCCATTATTTTTAACTACACGAAATATGGACGCTTAAATTATAGAGGAATTCTCATCACAATAAAAAGAGTCTGCTTCAATTGAGGATTATGCCGGTGAAAAACATAGAGAGATCGTTGCTGGACACCCTGTATGTACACGTAAACTTTACGGAGTCCAGTGACGTTGTTTCAAAGGTATATGGAAGTCAGAAAGAGGGAACGGACGATCAAAGGGGAACAAGATTGGTTGGGGAACATGGGTAGCGATCCAAGGCGGACGCCACGTCAGGGGAGTAAGAGGGACAGGATCAGACGTGTGAAGTGGATTCTAATTTTAGAAGGAAAGCGGGATTATGCCCGTCTTTGACGCGACGATTACGGAGGACCCGTATAGTCGAGGTGAATCAAGATGAGTTCGACGGCAGTGAAATATGATTATGATCGCATTTTTGGTATTCTTTTAGTTTAGTAACAGAAAAAAAATTGTTAGTATACGCACGAAAAGAACAATTTTGCTGAAATATCTAAAAATTTAACTAGATATATCTAAAAATAATTTTGTGTGGACTATCAATATAATTATACATAACGCTTAGACGTTGAAGACAATGCTGTAAACATTTTAGCAAGTTCTGCATAATAATTTTGAAAATAAAATTATTTTCAAAATTATATTTGTAGTAAGAAAGAATATAATATAATAAATAAATTTAAATATTTATTTGTTGTACATCAACTAAACATCAACTAAACATTTTCTTATAATAAATAAATATTTACTTAATAAAAAAGATTGTTAAATCAAATTAATGGTTCTTGTATCGAATAAATATATTTTTATATTTAATAAATATTTAGTTGATACTGTTCAAACAAATTTATTAAAATTATGTAAATTTTTATCAGGCTAAATTTTTAGATGCTTTAGCAGAATCATTCCTTATACATAGTTTTGCCAAAGTATTTAATAATTTAGCTAAAAACAAATTAGAAAATAATTTTGTTAGATCATCAAAATAATTATGAAGAACGCTCAGAGCTGATGACTCCAAAATGTTAGAATTTTTTGCAGTATTGTTCATTATGTTGGAGCGTTCTACATAATTATTTTAATAATTCAACAAAATTATTTTTACATCTGTATCTACACTGTGTATCTATACTGAAAAAAGTCTG
>Ga0157363_1007426_pt1 | contig 10385 bp, 10 predicted proteins | sample AttsexASBM1_FD_111477 | JGI IMG/M metagenome (GOLD analysis project Ga0157363, IMG submission 111477) | Fungus gardens microbial communities from leaf cutter ant in Ribeirão Preto, State of São Paulo, Brazil - Atta sexdens ASBM1 | ecosystem: Host-associated > Fungi > Mycelium > Unclassified ...
AGAAGGATGTACTCTTGGATGGTAATAAAGGCTGATCTTTACAGAGAAGGGTGTAGCTTGGGTAATGAGTGCCATTATCATTATCATGGAGGAGAATGTGATCCATAAATGGTGATTTTTATCCATTCTAAAGAAGGATATTACTCAGGATGGGTGAGTGAGAGAAAGATGTAGCTCGGACATGAGTTGAGGCTTTATCTGTGTTAGAGACAGATATAGATTGGAGTTCAGACTATGACAATAGGGTGTACCATCATACTAAAGACATTAAGAGTTGTTGTAACTTTCATAGACCACATTTATGATGCTAACAATTTGTTTACTAGGGAAGACATATAGCAACATCATGAGATACAACCTTAGGAGAGGTGTTACACCTTTTTCCTTACTAGTCAATTTGTTCAGTAGACAAGCCAGTCAGCATGTGAGCAGACCATGGATTAGAGTATATAAGTAGTAGGGCTATTGTAGATATTCCCCAGATGTAGTCTGGCTCCTTATACATCTCTCATTCCAACCATTGGACTAGAGACTTCGTAACAAAAAGGAGCAATCCAGTAACCATTATTCCTACAATTCAGACAAGAGAAGTTGAATCTATCCTATGAACAACCTCAAGATATCGATATCTCGTCAAATGACAAGGGAAACTGAGGGAAGAAGCAACTTGGGAAGATCAGATGAAAGGGCATCGAGGACATGTTATGATTTCCACAAATGACGTCCTAACACACCAAGAATGCCCAATGTCCATTATTCAAATCCCAGGAAAGGAAAGGACCATCACTGTAGCTTAATTGCGTAGAACCTTAGTTCCAATCGGGTTTGCAATACACCTTGGTAACTCTAAATACCAGGTTCTGAGGCTTTCATAACCGATGTTTTGTATGCTTTTCTAATCGGCCAGTCCTTTACTTGTTCTTGCACTGTTCTTGCATCGTGAGTATCCGTTGCGACTTATTAAAACGGCTTACGGCATGATCGACACTGTCAGGGGTTGGGAATGAAGGAAATGAGCTCCGCTATCTAGTAGCATTATCTGCCTACATAAAGGGCGAGCGCTCCATCACTCTCTCGTTATCACCTGGACAGCTCCCTTTCGGTGTAACCATCTGTGCCTTGAGTGAAGCATGCGGTCACACGTCAGACATCTTTTCTTGTTCATCGACATTCCATTTGGATTCCTTCCGAGAATCTCCGATGTGTTCTTCCTTAGATTCACTTGTCTTAGTAATTGTTCAAAGAAACATTTCATACTGCATAGCAGCTTGGAAGATAAAACCTTGCTTCAGAAGTTCTTGGCGTGTGATGAAATGCAAACGACTGAGCAAATCATATCTTCAAGTGACCACTGCCACAAGACCCACAAGACGCACCCGGATAAGTACGCACGCGTGAATGTATAACAGGATTCTGGCCAATCACTTATCTGGACAAATATATAGGTCACTTGTCTACCCATCAAGGTCTTCTCTACTCTCCCCTCAACTCTAGACATTGTAGTGATGTTGAAAGAGAAGGGCCACGAGACTTCCAGTGTTGCATCTGACTCTCGGCCTTATGCTGAGCTCTACGATCCTTCGAAGGAGAGCGTCTGGACTCGTATCGGCGTTACATGGGAGAGTTTCAAGAGAGCACCGGGGACGACAGGGTATGGTCTGCCCATGATTTCGCTTGAAACTCGTTCTCACTTCTTATTGACAGTGGTCAGATAATCGCTGGAGGCAACAATGTGGAAGATGTTGAGGAAATTATGGCTGACGCTCCGATGCTGCAGCAGAAAATGAAATCGAGGCACCTCACTATGATTGCTGTCGGTATGTAATTTTTCCCGTGTGTGTTACCTGATTTCGTCATCCTCCGCACAGGTGGTTCAATTGGTACTGGCTTGTTTGTCGGCTCCGGATCAGCCCTGGCCGTTGGTGGTCCCGCTGGGATCCTCATCGCATGGTTTTTGATTGGAGTTATGTTGATCAATGTCACTCAGGTGTGTCATATTCGAAGTTCTTCAAGCGCGTGTTGCCAAATGAGTCTTAGGCAATCGGTGAAATGTCAATTCTTTATCCTGTTTCAGGAGGTTTCTATACGTGGGCAGTCCGTTTTCTTGATCCGTCGTTCGCATTTGCTATGGGCTGGAATTATGTATTCCAATGGGCTGTCGCATTACCTCTGGAAATTACTGTAGCAGCAACTACAGTGAATTATTGGCCGAATAATGTGCCATTTGCTGCTTGGATTACTGTATTCTGGATGGCCATCCGTAGGTCTATCTATCTAACCTTTATGAGACTCATTACATCTATTTTGATAGTAATTGTTAGCATTTTCGGCACCCTCGGATTTGCAGAAGAAGAGTTCAGGTCTTCGTGTCTGAAACTTGTCGTTGTCGTGATGTTCATTCTCATTGGCATGTGGGTAATCCCTAGTTGTCCAAGACGAGACCTAATTCGTGTATCCACAAGTGTTTGTATATGTGGTGGTGGACCTGATTCAGGAGAGTATAATCACTACATCGGTGGTTTGCGTTGGCATGATCCTGGTGCTTTTGCCAACGGATTCCAAGGTCTGTGCGCTGTATTCGTGACAGGTAAGTCCTCTGTATCCTTCCTTAAAGGCTTGTACTGAGATGCTCCGAACCAGCCGCCTTTTCTTTCTGTAAGTATCAATGGGAATATAAATTTTCAGAGCTTTTTATTCATACCTTGTCAGCTGGCACGGAGTTAGTGGGCCTCACGGCTGCTGAGACTCCCAATCCTCGTGCTTCGATGCCTGGAGCCGTCAAGGGCACTTTCTGGCGCATTGTGAGTCTTTTTTTAATTCTCAGCTCTGTTAATTCTGATGTCAATAAAGACAATCATTTACGTGACATCCTTGACCATTATCGGTCTCCTCGTCCCTTTTACGGAGCCTAGGCTCACAACTGGTAGCGGGGCTGGTGCGTACGATACTTATAATTACATAAGAGGTGAACCGATCGTTTATAGGTGCTTCACCTTTTGTTATTGCTCTCGATCATGCACATATCAGAGGACTAAATCGTACGTTAACCATTGAATTAGTCTATTTCACTCCCATCCATCGCCCATTCAGATTTTGTCAATGCCACTATCTGTATTTCAGTGCTCTCCATTGGGCTCTCATGTGTTTTCGCTGCATCGCGTACACTTACTGCCCTAGCTGAGACGGGTTTTGCACCGAAGATATTTACATATGTTGATAAATCGTCGCGCCCTCTCTGGTCTGTCATCGCTGTGATGGCTTTCGCACCGCTCGCTTTCATCAACCTTGCGAATGAGGGAGCCGTGATCTGTGTGTATTTCTCCGATTAATCTTTAGAAGATGTGTGTTGATAATATTTCCATAGTCAACTGGCTCGTTGCCTTGTCAGGGTTATCTTGTCTGTTTACGTGGATGTCAATCTGTCTATGCCAGTAAGTTCACAATCCAAAATGAATTTCTGATTATTTTTCTACCCGAATACGCAGTATCCGATTTCGTCGAGCTTGGAAAGTCCAGGGTCATTCAATTGATGAGCTGCCTTTCCGCGCATTTGGTGGCATCTGGGGATCATGGTTTGGGGTCATCCTCATCACTCTAGTACTCATTGCACAGTTTTACATCGTCAGTGTTTGTACAGCTCATTATGGTTGCTTGTTCACGTAATTTCTTCGTCTAGGCTATTTGGCCCGTTGGTGGAATGTCAGATTCGCCCAAAGAGGTTGCCAATACCTTCTTTCGTGCGTTTATGCATTTCAATTTTGGAGATGGTTGTTGATGGATTACGCAGAGGCATACCTTGCTTTCCCTGTCTTGATAATTTCCTATATCATCGGAATAGCCTGGAAACGGACTCTACCGCAACGAGCCCACCGAATTAATCTTGATTCTGGGCGCAAGAGCTGGTACACTGCAGAAGAAATGAATGCTGTAAGCGGACGCTTTTTATTTCTTTTGCTTAAGCAATCTGACAGAATTGATGTAGTGGCGGGCAGAACGCCGGGAAGCTCCCCTTCATATTCGTATTTTCAGGATGATGTTTGCATATTAAAATGTCTGTGCTCTTCCCTTGCCGTGCTTCCAATCCTTTTTGTTTTGTATGAGTTGTAACCTAGTCCCTACTTTATTTTTGTACTGATTTAATAAAGTAGCTACTTCGTTCCCAATCAGAGCCTGAAGAGAGCCGCAAGGGTAACAGTAGATTGGTGGTTTTTGTGTCACACTGGAGAGGCCCCACAATCCTTACCATCATGTTGATCATAGCCTCGGATAAGCTGTGATATTTGCCATCGCGATGGTCTGAAAGATAGAAACTTGTTCCATCACTCGGCGGGACCTTGTCCAAGCTCTAGAAAATGCTCTTCTTTATATTACACGAGGTATATTGCATGTTGTGAGCTAGGACCTGAATATGGAACTAGCCCAGTTTTATGACAAGTGCTTGTTGACCAAGCCCGGCTAGCTCTCTTTTGCAAATGCGCTTGATCCTGACCCTTAGCGAAGCACTTGTCAACCAAGAAAGACTCAATTTACACAAACAACCGCTTTATTATTAAGATTCGTTATCTCCGAAACATTATGTCTCTCTACTGCTTGACCTCAGTACTATCAGGAAGGCCCGTGCAACGTTTGTACGACGCGGTCGCGTGGCACGTGATGGGAACCAGATGTCAATAAACTGATGTTGAATCGATCCGTGTTAGACAACGCGTCTTGCTTCCCACTTCCATCTACGTCCACCCCATCTTTCAAATGCCTCGCAAAGCTGCTGCTGTTGCTGCAGGGGAACTTGGGGAACCTACTCCGGAGCCCCGTCGTTCATCTCGTATCAAAGACCAACCTAAGCCGGTGCCTGCCGTAAAGAGAGCTCCAGCCAAGCCAAGAGCCAAGAAGGCTGACAAGGAAAAACATGAAGGCGAGGGAGAACAGACAGAAGAACCAAAGCCAGCTCGTGGGAAGAAACGCAAGGAACCGGAAACTAGTGAGGTAAACGGTGCGGCACCTGAGACTGGAGATGAACCCACCGAGAAGAAGGTCTGTATCTTTTGTGCATGTTGAATGTCCACGCTGATGGTATTTCAGGCGAAGCCTGCTTCCAGAACAGATGATAAACCGGTCTCGACGGCGTCTATCAAAGCTTCATCCAAGGTAGCGGAAACAAGCGGAAAGCCCTCTTCGAAAGCAAGTGCTAAACCTGCCTCCAAGGCGAGCGCCAAACCTGCTTCTAGGGTTGGTGGCAGGGGCACTTCCAAACTTCCTTCAAGAGCCAATTCAAGAAAACCCGTATCGAAGGTTTGCATCTAATCTATGTTTGCCTTTGTCGTGTCTTAACGCTGTTGGACCGGCTATCCTTTGTGGAAATTTATAGCTTAACCAGGTCGAAGGTCAAGAGCCCGTCGCTGCCAGTATGAACGCGAACGCTGTTGAAACTATTGCAGAAGAACTTGAGGATGAGGCCCAAACTACCACCGAAGAATCCAAGCCAGAAGAGACTACTGTATGTCGATCAAATACATTTCTCTCCTCTTCTGAATTATGATTTTCATTAGGCTTGAAGAATTTGAAGATTCATGTTTGATCCTGGTGTTTTGAATTCGTAACATCTATGATTTTCCAGTTGGTTGGACGAGTGAAACCACACATCAGCGCAGTCGGCGATCTACAGTTATTTCCCTGACCTCCCTTTCGACCTGGAACTACTGGACACTTTGGTTTGAGCTCGTGTGCTGCGTTTGTGCACGGTGCATCATCGCTAAGCTCTATTTTGTTTTTTTGTTTTCGTCGTGCGATTCCCTTCCTTTGCTCTCGTGATTCGAGACCGCTTTCATTTTTTATTTTCAGTTTTGTGGAGGATGAAGATACATATCCCTCTATCATCGACGTTTGGTTTGTGTGTCTGTTAGTGTTTTGTTCCTTGTCTGATCATCTTGTATTTGCCTATCATCGCACTCAAATCTCCGTCGTACTAGCTCTGATTGATCGCTTCTGCCCAAATGATTTTATCTCAAATGTTTCCTATCTATGTACTCTTTTATGTACTCTGAAGCTTTGTCACACGATCTACCTACTAGAGTTACGACAGGCATCAGATGATTCTTTTGTCTCTGAGTGTTAGGACAAAATAAAATTTATTAGTATTTTTACAAAAGCAATCCAAATCCTGCAACAAATTCCTATATGTCAAAAAGAAGAGAGGACATGATACATTAAGCGACAGCGCAGTCGTCTCCTGCTTGAGCGAGTTTACCATCAAAGCCTGGTGGAAGACCTTGGAGTAATTCAGAGGGAGGTTGTCCATAAGTTTGCACCTGAGTAAGATTTACATCAACGTTTCTTGGTGTGTATTGTCCAAAAAAAAAAGATAGGTGCCAAACCTTGGTCATCAACTCTACGATGGTTTGACTATCCTGTGGATTTGTATCGCTATAGTCTGGTTTCTCGAATACTGCGATGACTTGTTTAATACAGGCGTATTGTTGTTCGTAGCGCTTTCTATCGGCTGTATCGATAGATTCTGGAAGTTTAGCGAGGTATTCAGGGAACTTGAGAGAGAGAGAGAGAGAGAGAGAGAGAGAGGGAGGGATAGAGAGGAATTTAGATTAGAGGCTCTCATGAGACAAGAAGGAAGAACATTTTACGTTTGTAGCAAGTTCTTTCAGTGGTTCATACAGTATCTCTTTGCTCGTAAGTTGACCCATCATGTTCTCAAGAAGGTTTGTAAACTCTGCGGCGTCGTCTTCGTTTTCGCCCAGCCCGAAGCTATCCAGCGATTTCAGTAGGGCTTGGAATGATTCTGGGATTTCTCCAGGGGTAGCACTACTACCACTAGTCGAGTCTGGCTAAAAGACATTGAGGTGGTAACGGTGGAAAAATGGATCTACAGGTCATTATGACGATACATACCCTAAGATCGGACTCACTCTCCTTCAGTTTGTTCATGGTTTGTTGGATTCGGGTTTGAAAATCGTTAGTGGGAGTGGGTATGTTTCCTGAGCCTGTTGTCTTCGGTCTTGCATCCTCTCCCAAGCTTGGGTCGTTAGTTGAGTTCATACCGTCCATCAACATGGCTTCCCAAGCAGACTTGATCGCTTGCGCTCGCTCTTGGTCTGTCATTTCTCTATCACTGCCCAGAGGGGTATCAGATGATGATGACCCAGTAGCAATGTCATTCGTGATGCCCTTCATGAGTTCTTCCATTCCCTTTGCAAGTTCTCGTGCAAAATCATCCTGAAGTTGGTTTTCACTCAAGTCTTGTTCCTGTTCTTCAGTCACAGGTAATTCGGGGCCTGAACCGGGGATGGAGATGGGGAGTGCATCGACACGTGTGTTGTTTCGGGGTCGGTGACTCGTCGCCGTCGTTTGTACTTTTGTTGTTGTTGTTGTTGTTGTTGTTGGAGGTAGACCAGAAGGTACTGATTTTGCGAGCTGGTCAAACTCTCCCAATATGTCTAATAATTGGTTAAGAAAGTCAATGGGTGCGGTGATGGATGCGCACCATCGAGTTCGTCAAAATCGTCGTCACTGTCGTGGTCGTCTTCTGCCTGAGTTTTCTGCCACTGATGTTTTGTGGACATGGTCTCCAGGAGAGGAACTAATGATCCACGTGCTGGAATGTCACAACCACCACCACCATCCTCTTATCCTGCTAGTGGTACATTGCGCGATGGACTGTGGATCAGGAATGTTCCCTCGCGATTCACTTGCGAGCAGGTCGCTGATTATCTCTCAACAATCGAGTATACTCCCACATACGATCCCAAGCGTATTGAATCAGGTCACTTCCCCACTAACCCAGACACACTGGAACGTCTTGTGCGGCTGCACCTCCTCACTTTCCCCTTTGAAAACACTTCCATGCACTAGTACCTTGTTTTAATGCATAACAACCATGATGCTAATCTAGTTGCTCAAGCACCGCGGACCACGACATGGAGGTGACCCCCGAACAACTCCTCCCTCGTTTCGTCAAAGATAAGAATGGGTCTTATTGCTTCGGGCACAATGGTATATTGCTACAAGTTTTGCGGAGCTTGGGATTCAGGTATGGCTGGTTGTCTCTCGCCTTTTTCTTTAATGTCAATTACACACAGAGCATACTCTGTGAGTGCACGAGTGAATCAATCCTCCACCGGCAATACGTACACCTTTAGCGCATATACGCACATGGTTCTCTTGGTTCAACCTTCCGTCAATGACAATCAGACATATGTTGTCGACGTTGGATTTGGATCTGCCTGTCTAATGCGACCGCTCTTGTTATCTGCAGACCCAGAAAATATCATTCATGGACTGACCGAAACCGAACGTCACCGTTTGGTTTTCGAGCCTATTCCGTATTCAAGCCTATGTCTGTATCATTTCTCTCTCTCTCGTGCGCGCGGGGTCTCGATCGAAACTTAAAAAAAAATTGGTATCCCATAGCATCAACTTTGGACATGTCAGTCAGTGACGGAGGACAATGGAACATTGAAGTCGCCCATCGCAATTCTGTCGATACACCCGAGATCTGGCACCGTCAATTTGCTTTCACTGAATCTGAATGTTGGCTACCCGATATCCTCTTTTCCTCATTCGCGGTTGCCCACAGACCCCGTCCTAGCCCATTCTGGAATTCCGTCATCTGCGTTAAAGTCTTTGTAACAGATCACGGCCAGGAGAATCGAGATCTAGAAAAGACCAAACGACCCATGTACAGAATCATTTTACATGGCAAGGAAGTCAAAAAGTCGTATGGCGGGCAGTCAGAGGTGATTCGAAAATTTGACAATGAGTTGGATAGGATCAATGCGCTGAGAGAATATTTTGGAATTAAGTTGAAAGATGAAGACGAGGTTCACATCAGAGGACGAGCTGCTGCTTTAGGATAGTTGATGTTTTCAGAAGGAATACTGTTGGGCTGAGAGTCAAGGATGGTCACAATGTGTATTTACGAACAAGTCATTTACTACATAACTGTGTAGAATGAATGGTCATCCTAGTCTAATCAAAGTGTATCTCATTGCTCTGGATACTGGTCTAACAGGACTCACACAATAATCCCACTCACACTCATGAAGCCCCCTTTGTCCCTTTTCAGCATCTAAATAATTTGCATCTCCGGTGAGGGGTTTCTTGCAATACCAGTTTCTCGATCAAATGATCCCTGGGGAGTTGCAGAATCCTGCTGGCCTACTTGTGGCCTATTGTTGTCCTCATGCCTTGCGCGCATATTTAGTCTTCGACCTAATCTTCTTCCCATAGAACCAGAAAAGGAAAGGCCTGTAATTTTTGAAAACTCATTTGGGATATTTGAGCAAAAGAAGTACATACGCAGGACAACCAAGAGCAATAGATGCACAAGCTAACACCGTATCCCCTTTCCCATACCCCAGTCTCTCATACATCACAGGCGCGAAAAGGGGGAACCCAAACCCAGCAAGCGCCCGTAAGAAAGACACAGAAGCTAAAGCGGATGCGGCGTGAGTTGTGAAACAGTCAAGAACGTAGACTTGGATGACTTGAAAGTTGAGGATCATTCCAGCACCAACGAATAAGATACCCTTTTTTGAATGATTCCCTTTTGGATAAGCACCTTTTTTTCATAAAAAAAAGAAGATTTGGTTGTGTACGTACGAGGTCAGTGACAACCCAATGAACGTGATTCTGTGCAGCCCATCCTGATATGAACAAACCAATAGGAAAGATGAGAGTTCCAGGTACCAAAGAGGCTAATACAAGACAGACACGTCAGAATTCTAGCTTCTGGGGTGGGGAGGGATCAAGGACGTACGCATTCGGAACTCTGGTTCGCCAATACCATTACCGCGCGTTTTCTTTAACCAGATATATATCTTGTCGACAGCTTGTGCGTTGATCTTTAATAATAATAAACCTTGTAAGTGAGTAGTGTGTATGTGTGAACGCCACTGCATAAAGGCCTACTTGAGCAGCCCCTGTCAACCCAATACCCAAAGCAATATAGTTAAGACCTGCAATTCCAATACGTTGGTGATATGTCTGAGTATATATCGTCGGAATCGTTGTGAGAAAAACTGGGCATTATATAAGTATATGTATAGAATGGGTAAATTTTGGGGAGAGCAATAGGTGGAATTTACGCACGATAGAATATGCCATATATCAAAGCCATGTAAAGCCCCAGTAATTGCATGATGGGTTCATATATGAAAAGGGCGAATGGTCGACTGAGTGCTCGCGAAAAGATAGTTTGCCAACTAACAAGCGTGTTTCAATCAATAGTGCGGACAACAGAGGTGATTACTTACGCTTGTTTATCTGTACGTTCGAATACGGATAGTACTGTTTTAATGGGTCCGTTCTCTAGATCCATACTGGCTCTGATTTTCTGGGCCTTCTTTTCTAGAATACAAGGGGCATAACCTAATAAC